>Ga0308157_10000216_pt1 | contig 229353 bp, 211 predicted proteins | sample PhyBR1_FD_201035 | JGI IMG/M metagenome (GOLD analysis project Ga0308157, IMG submission 201035) | Phyllosphere microbial communities from UC Gill Tract Community Farm, Albany, California, United States - DLSLB.R1 | ecosystem: Host-associated > Plants > Phyllosphere > Unclassified | place... | reverse complement strand
GGCAAGACCGGCCAGTTCCACACTGAAAAGTGCCAGGAATACGCGAACGGCAAGAACGCCTTCGTGGCGGGCGTGAACCCCAAGAAGGCCGGCGAGTCGATCTTCAACATCCCGATCTACGCCTCCGTCAAGGAAGCCGCATCGCAGACCGGCGCCACCGTGTCGGTGATCTACGTGCCGCCCGCAGGCGCTGCTGCCGCCATCTGGGAAGCCGTCGAGGCCGACCTGGACCTGGCCATCTGCATCACCGAAGGCATCCCGGTGCGCGACATGCTCGAAGTGCGCAACAAGATGAAGGCCAAGGAAGCCGCCGGCGGCAAGCGCACGCTGCTGCTGGGCCCCAACTGCCCCGGCCTGATCACGCCCGACGAAATCAAGATCGGCATCATGCCCGGCCACATCCACCGCAAGGGCCGCATCGGCGTCGTGAGCCGCTCCGGCACGCTGACGTACGAAGCCGTGGCCATGCTGACCGAAGTGGGCCTGGGCCAATCGAGCGCCGTGGGCATTGGTGGCGACCCCATCAATGGCCTGAAGCACATCGACGTGATGAAGGCTTTCAACGACGATCCGGACACCGATGCCGTGATCATGATCGGCGAAATCGGCGGACCCGATGAAGCCGAAGCCGCCCAGTGGTGCAAGGCCAACATGAAAAAGCCTATCGTGGGCTTCATCGCTGGCGTGACCGCGCCTCCCGGCAAGCGCATGGGCCACGCCGGCGCCCTGATCTCCGGTGGTGCCGACACGGCCGATGCCAAGCTGGCCATCATGGAAGAGTCCGGCTTCATCATCACGCGCAACCCCTCGGAACTGGGCAAGCTGCTCAAGGCCCAGCTGAAGTAAGCACACCCGTCCGTAAGCACAATTACGGACGCATCGGGCGCAAGCGCCCGATACACTGGCCGCTCCAAAAAATAGACGCGCCCGGAACCCCGGTTCCGGGCGCTTCTTGCATTCATAACAGTGGAGTCATCGACAATGGAATTTCTGCAAGGTGCCGACTTCTGGATCGGCCTGATCAAGATCGTCTGGATCAACATCATCCTCTCGGGTGACAACGCAGTGGTGATCGCCCTGGCGGCACGCTCGCTGCCACCCGAGCAGCAACGCAAGGCAGTGTTCTGGGGCTCCGGCGCAGCGGTGGTGCTGCGCGTGCTGCTCACAGTGGTGGCAGCCAAGCTGCTGGCCCTGTCCTTCCTGCAGATCGTGGGCGGCTGCCTGCTGCTGTGGATCGGCTTCCAGCTGCTCAGCGATGGTGACGAGGACGAAGGCGAATCCAAGACCTATGGCAGCCTGATGGCTGCCGTGCGTACCATTCTGATGGCCGACCTGGTCATGAGCCTGGACAATGTGATCGCCGTGGCTGCAGCGGCCCAGGGCAGCACCACGCTGCTGGTGCTGGGCCTGGCCATCAGCATTCCGCTGGTGGTGTTCGGCAGCACGATGATGATCAAGCTGATGGAGCGTTTCCCGGTGATCGTGGTGCTGGGCGCGGCCCTCATTGGCTGGGTGGCGGGCGAGACCATCGCTGGCGATACGGCACTGCAGGGCCTGGTGGCGGCGCATCCTTCGCTGCACTATGTGGCTGCGGCATTGGGCGCCATTCTGGTGGTGGGCGGTGGCAAGCTCTGGCAGCGCCGCGCCAGCCGCGCGGCCGCCTCGACCTGACAAAAATGGCACTTGCAGCGCCGAGCGTTGCGTGCCAGCGACAAGAACGGCAGGCAAGGGCCGCGACCATGGGGTCTGGGGCGCGCCAAGGGCCGCCCGGGGCCGGGCTTGGAAATTGCTTCTAAAGGTATCTCATTACCTCCGTGGATCGATTGCAAGTGGGCAGAACAACATCGGGACAGCAGCTGGTTTGGTGGCGTACCGATGGCTTTGTCTGCGCACTGGTGGCCGCCGTCGTGGTGGCCGTGGCCAGCGCGATGGGCTGGGTGCACCGGCTGGATCTGGCCATGTACGACGCCGCCGTCGGCAGCACGTCGGCCGAGCCCGCTGCAGACCTGGCGGTTGTCGGCATCGATGACCGCAGCTTCAAGACCCTGGGGCCCTGGCCCTGGCAGCCCGAGGTCCACGCCCGTTTCGTAGACCAGCTCACGGCCGCCGGCGCCCGGGCCATCGTCTACACCATGCCGCTGCCGGAAACGCCGGCCCGCCCCTTGCCCCTTCCTGCTCCCGCCGTGTCTGGCGAGCCACAGGCGGCTGGCGTGCCTGGCGCGGACAGCGCCGCCCTGTCGGGCGATGCGCGGCTGGCTGCGAGCATGCAGCGCGCAGGCAACGTGGTGCTGGTGTCGCAGTATGCGGCGACCGGCCCTGCCACACCGCTGCCGCCGTATGTGCGCCGCAGCGCGCTGGCCAATCCGGGCGAGCATGCCGTGCCTGCGGCCTCGGGGCGGCATCCCCCCGCGGTCCTGGGTGCGGCGGCATCTGCCATTGGCCACCTGCAGCTGGACTCTGACCCCGACGGTGTGCTGCGCCAGATGCCTCTGCTGCTGGCGCATGACAGCGCCGCAGTGCCATCGGTCGCGCTGTTGACGGTGCTGCGCAGCCTGCAACTGGGCGCGTCCGATCTGCGCCTGCAGGCCGCTGCGCCCTGGTTGCGGCTGGGCAGCCTGGGCATTGCGACCGACAGTACGTCGGTGCTGCGGCCCCTGTTCCATGCGCCGGAAGGCGGCCAGCCGGTGTTTGCCCGGACCGCGTTCGCACAGGTGCTGTCTCCGGCAGGCGCCTCCGGCTTCCAGGGCAAGACCGTGCTGGTGGGTTTCACTTCGGCCGCACAGGCGCCGCCCCTGGCAACGCCAGGCGGCCAGTCGCTGTACCCGGTGGAGGTGCTGGCGCAGATGGTGTCGACCATCCGCCAGGGCCATGCCGTGACGGCGCCGGATTGGGCGCTGCCGGTGGCCTGGCTGGCGATCGTGGCGGCAGTGCTGTACTTGGCGTTGGCGTTGCCGCAGGTGAGTGCACTGGCCGGCTTGACCGTGAGCATGGCCTTGCTGCTGGCACTGGCCGGGGCCCAGTGGCTGGCACTGGAGCACGCGCTGATCTCCTTCTCGCTGCTGGGGGCTGCGCTGGTGGTGGCTGTGGGTCAGGCCGCCATGCTGGCGCTGAAGCTGCGCGGTGGCGGGGGCGCCTCCCGCACGAAGTCTGCCGAGGCAGCCGAGTCCAAGCGCATGCTGGGCTTGGCGCTGCATGGCCAGGGCAAGCTGGAGCAGGCGTTCGAGCACTTTCGCCGCCTGCCGATGACCGAGGCCCTCAAGGACAACCTGTACCACCTGGCACAGGATTTTGAGCGCAAGCGCAACTACGCCATGGCCAAACTGGTGTACGAGCGCATCCTGCGCCACGACAGGCAGTACAAGGACGCCAAGACCCGCTACCGGAAGATGCGCGCCCGGGCCAAGTCGGCTTCGGGCCAGCCCGACACGGCGCCGCCACCGAGTTCGGCACCGATGCCCATGCCCAGCGTACCGGCCACGCCGCGCCTGCCGGGCGACGCGACCATCGGTCTGCCCATGCTGGGCCGCTACGAAATCACCAAGGAGCTCGGCAAGGGTTCCATGGGCGTGGTGTACCTGGGGCGCGATCCGAAGATCGGCCGCATGGTGGCCATCAAGACGCTGGCCCTGGGACAGGAGTTCGAGGGCGACGGGCTGATCGACGCCCGTGCGCGCTTCTTTCGCGAGGCCGAGACGGCGGGGCGCCTGCAGCATCCCTACATCGTGACCATCTTCGATGCGGGCGAGGAGCACGACCTGGCCTATATCTCCATGGAGTTCCTCAAGGGGACGGACCTGTCGCCCTTCTGCAAGGAGGGCAACCTGCTGCCGGTGCCGCTGGCGCTGTCGGTGGCGGCCCGCGTGGCCGAGGCGCTCGACTATGCCCATGCCAACCAGGTGGTGCACCGCGACATCAAGCCGGCCAACGTCATGTTCGACGCGGCGACCGATGCGGTCAAGGTGACCGACTTCGGCATTGCGCGCATCACCGATTCCAGCAAGACCCGCACGGGGCTGGTACTGGGCACACCGAGCTTCATGTCGCCCGAACAGCTGGCGGGCAAGAAGGTGGACGGGCGCTCGGACCTGTATTCGCTGGGCGTGACGCTGTTCCAGATGCTCACCGGCTCGTTGCCGCTGCGCGGAGCCTCCATGCCCGAGCTGATGCACAAGATTGCCAGCGTGCCAGCGCCCGACGTGCGCACCCTGCGGCCCGAGCTGTCGGCCGAGGTGGCCGAGGTGGTGGCGCTGTCGATGATGAAGCGTCCCGAGGCGCGTTACCAGACAGGGCGCCAGTTTGCAGCCGAGATCCGCCGTGCGCTGGCGGCGCTGGCAGCCGCTGAAACCGGCCCAAACCAGCGGACAGTCGTCTATGATGCGGCTCGCAAGGCAACACGGAACGACATGGCGGACTTTCAGGAAACAGTGACGGAATATCCTGCACAGAGGGACTCTTCGCTGCCGCCATCCAGCGCCCGATGAGGCCTGTGCCGCTTTATCCATGAATTACGATTTTTTTGCGCGCACCGATCGGGGGCGGGTGCGCAGCAACAACGAAGACGCCGTCGCGATCGACCGGGATGCCCAACTGGCCATCCTGGCCGATGGCATGGGGGGCTACAACGCAGGCGAAGTCGCCAGCGGCATGGCCACCACCTTCATCCGTACGGAAATGGCCCGCTGGCTGTCCCAGGCCGGCAGTACCCCCCAGGCGACGGATGTGCGCCGGGCGCTCGAAATCTGCGTGGAAAACGCCAACCATGCCATTTTGGGGGCGTCGCTTTCGAACCCGCAGTACGCCGGCATGGGGACCACGCTGGTGGCGGGCATCTTCCAGGGATCCCGGCTGATTCTTGGGCACATCGGCGATTCGCGCTGCTACCGCCTGCGCGGCGGGGTGCTGCAGCAGATCACGCGCGACCATTCGTGGCTGCAGGAGCAGGTGGATGCCGGTATCCTCACGCCGCACCAGGCGGCGATCTCCTCGAACCGCAACCTGGTCACCCGCGCCCTGGGCGTGGAGCCCAACGTGCTCATGGAAGTCAATGAATTCCAGGTGGCGCCACACGACCTGTTCCTGATGTGCTCGGACGGGCTCACGGACATGGTGTCCGATGCCGATCTGGCGGAGATGGTGCGTGCCACCCTCCCGCTGGAGGAAAAAACCACATTGCTTATTGATACCGCCAATGCACACGGCGGTCGTGATAACGTTAGCGTACTGCTGGTACAGGCCGGCGCGGGGGGCAAGAAGCGCAGCCTGATGTCCCGCCTGCTGGGTGCTGCATGACGGTGCCGGCCCATAACAAATCTCAAATCAGGAGTGGATCATGCCCAGAATGATCGTTTCGATCGACGGCGTCGTCATCAAGGAAGTTCAGTTGACCAAGGACCGCACCACCCTTGGACGCAGGCCGTACAACGATATCGTCATCGACAACCTGGCGGTGAGCGGCGAGCACGCGATCTTCCACATGGTCGGGAATGACGTCGAGATCGAGGACCTGGGCAGCACCAACGGCACCTACGTGAATGCCAAGGCCGTCAAACGCCAGGAGCTGCGCAATGGCGATACGGTGGAAGTGGGCAAGTACAAGATCCGCTTCCTGCACGAGGCCGAAGGCGAGAATTTCGAGAAGACCATGATCTTCAAGCCGGGCATGGTGCCGCCGCTGGGTGCCGTATCGCGCCCGGCCGGTCTGCCGGGTGCCCCGCCCCCTGCACCGATCACGGCGGTGATCAAGGTCATGTCCGGCGCAGCCGCAGGGCGCGAGGTCTCGCTGCTCAAGGTGGTGACCACCATCGGCAAGCCGGGCGTTGCCGTGGCCTCCATCACCAAGCGCCACCACGGCTTCGTGCTGGCGCATGTGGAAGGCCCGGACATGCCGCTGCTCAACGGCTCGGCCATCGGGCTGTCGCCGGTGCCGCTCAAGCACGGCGACAAGCTGGAGCTGGCAGGCACCGAGATGCAGTTCGAGCAGACCTGACGGGCGCGCTGTGCCGCTTGCCTGGCTCGGCCCCTTGTCCGCAAAGCGCCGGGCGCCACCGAGCTGAGCCATTCTGATGCGCCCCCGGACTGGCTCCTGGTTGGCGCGCCGCTGGCGCCGCATCGCCGTCACGCTGTTGCCACTGCTGTTCGCCCTGCTTCACGTGGGTGGGGTCCTGCACCTTCAGGTGCTCGAGCGGTTGGAAAACATCATTTACGACACCCGCCTGCGCGCCACCATGCCGGGCACGATGGACGAGCGCATCACCATCGTCGACATCGACGAGCGGAGCCTGGAACGCATCGGGCAGTGGCCCTGGGGCCGAGACAAGATGGCCCGCTTCGCACGCGAGCTGCTGGAGCGCCAACAGGTTTCCGTGCTCGGCTTTGACGTGGTCTTTGCCGAGCCTGACGGCAGTTCAGGACTGGCCAGCCTGCAGCGGCTGGCGCAGGGGCCGTTGCAGGGGAATTCCGGGTTTGCCGAACAATTGGCGCAGCTGTCGCCGCAGCTGGACTACGACGCCTTGTTCGCCCAGTCGCTGCAGGGCCGGTCCGTGGTGCTGGGCTACTATTTCACGAGCGATCGGGACGGACAGGCCCGGGGCGTCCTGCCCGAACCTGCGCTGCCCCTGGAGCGGCTGCGCGGCAAGCCCTTGAGAGCCACGTACTGGCAGGGCCATGGCAGCAATATCGGAGCGCTGGCACGGGCGGCGCCTGCAGCGGGTTTTTTTAATTCCATCACCGACCCCGACGGGGTTGTGCGCTCCCTGCCTCTGCTGGCCGAGTTCCAGGGCCGTTATTACGAATCGCTGGCCTTGGCGATGCTGCGTGTGGCGACGGGCGTGAGGGACTTGGACCCGGTCTATGCGTCGTCGGAATTCGACCACGATGTGTTGCAGGGCATCCTGCTGCGCCAAGGCCAGAGCTTGATCCGGTTGCCGGTCGATCCCAATCTGGCGACGCTGGTGCCCTACCGCGGCCCTGGTGACGTTACCGGTGGCTCGTTTCGCTATATCTCCGCCAGTGATGTGCTGGAGGGGCGCTTGCCGCAAGGCAGCCTGAAGGGCCAGTTGGTGCTGGTAGGGTCAACGGCGCCAGGCTTGGTCGATCTGCGTGTGACGCCCGTGGGGCGAACTTATCCCGGTGTGGAGACGCATGCCAATCTGCTGTCCGCCTTCCTGGACGGCGCCAATGTGCTCCAGCCAGACTACGCCACCGATTTCGATGTTCTGCAGCTCGTGGCAACGGGCCTGTTGCTGGCGTTCTCATTGCCCTTGCTGACGGCGGGTTGGGCCGTTCTGCTCAGCGCGGGGGTGTTTGCTGGGCTGGTGGGGCTGAATCTCTGGCTGTACCAGTCGCATGGCCTGGTGATGCCTCTGGCGACCGCCCTGGTACTGGCACTGTCCGCTTTCACGCTGAACATGGTCTATGGATACTTTGTGGAGAGCCGCTCCAAGCGGGAGCTCGCTGCCCTGTTCGGCACCTACGTGCCTCCAGAACTGGTGGACGAGATGCTCAAGGAGCCCGAACGCTACACCATGGATGCCGCCAACCAGGAACTGACGGTGATGTTCTGCGACATGCGTGGCTTCACTGCGCTGTCTGAACGCATGGAGCCCCTTCAACTGCAGGCCCTGCTTAACGGCGTGTTCAGCCGCCTGACCCAGATCATCCGTGGCCGCCGCCAGGGAACCATCGACAAGTACATGGGAGATTGCGTGATGGCCTTCTGGGGCGCACCCGTGGCCACCCCCGGGCACGCCGAATCGGCCGTGGCAGCGGCGCTGGACATGACCCGGGCGATCACCCAGCTCAACGAAGAGCACCGCAGCAAGGGCCTGCCGGAGATCGGCGTGGGCATCGGCCTGAACACCGGCACCATGTGCGTGGGGGACATGGGTTCAGACATCCGGCGCAGCTACACGGTGATCGGCGACGCCGTCAACCTGGGCTCCCGTCTGGAAGGGCTGTCCAAGACCTACGGCGTGACCATGGTGGTCAGCGACACCACCCGTGCCATGGCCCCGGGATTCATCTGGCAGGAGCTGGACCGCGTGCGCGTCAAGGGCAAAGCCCAGGCCGTCACCATCTACACGCCCGTGGGCACGGCGGCCGAGCCGCTGTCGCCCGAGCGGGAGCAGCAACTGGCCCTGTGGCACCAGTTCCTCGCCACTTACCGGGCCCAGGAATGGGATGCATGTGCCCTGCTTTTGCAGAATTTGAAGGCGTTACAACCTGCGAGCATCCTGTATTCGCTGTATGCCGGTCGTATGGAGGCCCTGCGGGTGTTACCCTTCCAGCCGGACTGGGATGGTGCCACCCAATTCGATACCAAGTAGCCGGCAGACGCAGACGACAAATAGACAGCCAGAAGAGACAGACGGAACAAACAGGACTGCATGACATGAAGGTTCGCGTACTGGGGTGCTCCGGGGCCATCGCCAAAGATTGCCGGACCACCTCCTTCCTGGTCAACGACAACATCCTCATCGATGCAGGGACAGGGGTGGGCGACCTGGCACTGGACGAAATGCGGCGCATCGATCATGTGTTTCTCACGCATTCCCACCTGGACCATATCGCGGCGCTGCCATTGATGCTGGATGCGGTGTCGTCGCTGCGCAGCAGCCCGGTGCAGGTGCACGCGCTGCCCGGCACCATCGCCGCCCTGCAGGCACATGTATTCAACAACGTCATCTGGCCGGACTTCAGTAGCATCCCCACCTCCGACCAGCCGTTTCTGCAGTACCAGACGATCTCGGTAGGGGAGCGCCTGCAGGTGGAGGGCGTGCTCCTGGAGGTTCTGCCGGCCGTGCATACGGTGCCTGCCGTGGGATACGCTGTGGCCGGAACCACCGGCTGGTGGGTATTCAGCGGCGACACCGGCCGCAACCCGGACTTCTGGCAACGCGTCAATGCCCTGCCCGTCACCATGCTGGTCATCGAGACCGCCTTCAGCAACCGCGAAACTGCCCTCGCCCAGCGCAGCCTGCACCTGTCGCCCCACACCCTGGCACAGGAACTGGCGCAACTGACCCCCGGCAAGCGCTGCCCCATCTACATCACCCATACCAAGCCGTCAGAAACCGAGCTGATCATGGAAGAGATCCGCCGCTTCGACCAGAGCGCAGGGCTGCGGGGAGCCGCTCCGCATGACATTTATTGGCTCAAGGCAGGGGACGAGTTCGAGTTCTGACGACTGTGTTGCAGGTGGTGACGTTTGTGGTGTGACAAGAATGTCGCGATGGACGCCCACCATGTGGTCAGGAAACACTTCGGGGACAATTGACCCATTTGGGGGAGGGTTTCAGAAGCGATGTAGTCAGCTTGGCAGGGTGGCACGGAATCTGCTGAAGGAAAGGTAGCCTGGAGAATTTTCTGCAGGTTTCAATTGCAATTGACCTCCAAGGAGTGATTTATGAAGCGTTTCATGCAAAAGGGTTTTACCCTGATCGAGTTGATGATCGTTGTGGCGATCATCGGTATTCTGGCTGCCGTGGCTCTGCCTGCTTACCAGGACTACACCATCCGTGCCAAGATCTCTGAAGCCATGATTGCAGGCTCGTCTGTGAAGAGCATGTTCAGCGAGGCCTTCCAGACCGATGGGGTTACAGGCCTGAACAATGCAGCTACGGCATATGCTGCGGTCCTCAAGGCAGAAAAGCAGTCCAAGTATGTGGATGACATCACCACGGATCCTGGAACGCCTTGGGCCATCACTGTTGCCGTGGCTGCCAATGCTGGCAACGGTATCCCTGCTGGCCTGAATACCAACACGATCACTTTGTCACCAAACGTGCAAAAGGTTGTTCCTGCTGCCACTGGCCCGGGTTCTACAGGTGCGGTTGACTGGGCTTGTGGCTCGTTTACTACCCTGAATGCAACCGCCCGTGGGCTGGCGAACATCAAGGCCGGTACCTTGCCTGCCAAGTACGCACCTTCCGAGTGCCGTTGATTTTCATGCGCTGAGAGGCGCTGGAAATTAGCTTTGACAACGCCCGCCTTTGCGGGCGTTGTCATTTGTAGTGAAGCCATGTAGATTTGCGTAGCTATGACCGTAAGAAGTTTCCCTGTGTTCGTCCGTTTTGCAGAAACCCTGCCCTTGGCCTTGCGCCATTTAGCAGGGTGTTTGGTGTTGGCGGGATTGACCGCACTGCTGGTTTTTGGGGTGTGGTTTCCAACTCCGTACCGTGAGATCTCTGGAGGGGTGGCGCTGTTCACATTGATCCTGGGTGTGGATGTGGTGTGTGGCCCCCTGCTGACTCTGTTGCTGCTGCACCCCTCCAAGTCCCGTAAGGCGCTTGCGGTAGATATTGCCTTGATTGCTGGCGTGCAATTGGTCGCGCTGGGCTACGGGCTGCACACTTTGAGCTATGCGCGACCCTTGGCCGTAGTGTTTGAGGTGGACCGTTTTCGCGTGGTTGCTTTTGCCGACCTCTTGGAGTCGGAGCTGGCCAACGCGCCAAAATGGGTGCGCCCTTGGGGCTTTCAGCCGCCGCAGGTGCTGGGCACCCGCATGGCGCGCACTGGCCTGGAAAAGCTTGGCAGCGTGGATGCTTCGCTGCAAGGTGTAGAGCCCGGTCAGCGGCCGGACTGGTGGCAGGACTACACTTTGAGTGTGTCGGCCGTAAAAGAGCGGTCGCAACCGCTGTCGGTACTGGAACAGTTGAATCCAGATCGCGCGCAGAGAATACAGGTTGCTGCAGCCCAGGCCGCCCAGGCGCCACAATTGGATGAAACCCTCAGCCCGGACGCGCTGCGCTGGCTACCGCTGGTGAGTCGTCGGGCGATGGATTGGGTGGTGCTGATAGACCCCGTGACTGCGCGTGTGCGCGGCTATGTGCATGTAGATGGCTTTGGGTCTTGATATCGCGGTGCATGCCGCGCGTGTGACATCAGTGCTCTAGTAACTGCACTGATGTCATCATGGGCGGTTATTTTTTGCCTGACACAACGGAATTGGCTACATGGCTTTCCGCGACTGCCACGAGCAATCCAAGTCCTGTTGTCTGGTTCGCATCCAGCGCTACTTTGGGGCCAAAAGCCTTGGCCGCCTCCAGCAACTCGCCCCAACGGCGTTCGTGAGCGAGGCTATACAGTAGAGCGGAAATCGCCCACGGGCTGAAGTCCTTCTGCAGTGCTGCAATGTGGGTAGGCTGCTCCAGCCACTGCCTCCCTAGCTTTTCCATGGTGGCGTAATCGCGCCGTGCATGGGCTTCGAGCAGTGCGAAGACAGGTTGGAAATTGGGCGGCATGCCTGCGCACTTCGTCCAGGTAGGTTGAATGAACACCCCCTGCAGCTCTTCCGCGGTCAGGTGCCCGATGGTCAATTCCGCAAGTTCTCGCAAACGCAGAGAAAAGGAGGAGGCGTGCGTGGGGCTCCAAGGCGTGGCACAGTCCGCCAAGAGGGCCTTCAGTTGCAGTGAAGGCAAGGTAGCCCTGTCGTTCAGCCGCCCACTGGGATCTTCCTTCATCGGCTGACCGCCGCGCATAGTGGCCGCCAAAATGCGGGCACGTAGGGTATAGACGTCTGCTATGAAGTGATCCAGTGACGAGGGTGCAATGTCCATCGGCATTGGCAAGCGGACGCCCAGGGTCTCTAGCAACTGGGGCAAATGAAATGGGAGGGTCAAAGTGCCGCTGGCTGTAGCGTTCAAGAAGCGCGCCTTAGGGGCATGGAGGCCCAGCACGGGGTAGAAATCGGAGTTGGCCGGCAACCCGGTGTAATACCGGGCCATGCCGCGCAAAAGGTCAGCGTTGGCAACCTTGCGGAATGCCAGGCGCTGGGTGCTGTCAAGGTGCAACCGTGCCAGTTCTGACTTCAGTTGGGGTGAAGCAAGAATCCGCTGTGCATCCAGTGGCGGCAGTGGGCCGTTTTTGCTGGCAATGATTACCAGGTCGGTGCTGTTGGCAAGCCAGGCACCGTAGTCGCTGAACGAGGTGGTGAGGCCTGCAAGGATAGAGGCGACGAGGCGGTCGTCGATTTCGTAGAGCTGCACCCATTGAACGAACAGGCCGTTGTCATTCAAATGGCGAGGAACGAATTCGTAGAATTCTTTGGAAAACAGTGCACCCACGCCGCTGATCCAGGGGTTGGACGGCTCGGAAACAATAATGTCGTACTTGAATTTCTGGCCAGAGAAAAACGACTTGGCATCATCTATGACAATGTGGGAGCGTGGATCCGTGTAGGCCCGCTCCACGCGCGGGCCGAAGGCCCGGGCACCTTCGACCATGGCTGGTTCGATCTCAATGGTATCTACCCGCTCCAGGCGCGGGTCGCCAAGCAGGGTGTGGGTGGTCATGCCGGAGCCGAACCCAATCACGCCTACCTGCTTGGGCTTGTCCAGCATCGCCAATGGCAGGGTGGCCAGCATGAGCATGGTGGCCTCGTCGTCGGAAGGGGGACTAGTCCCCGTGGTCTGAATGGCCGCATCTGGCTTGCCGTTGGTTGAGATATGCAGGCCGCCATCCTTTGAGAGTACTGCGGCCACGCTCGCGGTTTTTCCATCTTTGTAATACAGAACGCGGTCATCCGTCTGAAGGCTGGTGCGACCATGGCGGAATACACCTGAGGCCAGGGTCATGGGGTCGAACGGTACACGCACCGCCAATATGAGCGCCGTGGCTGCGAGACCAGCAGCCACGCCAAAGCGCAGCATGGAGCGCCTGTCTTGTGCTTGGCCACGCAGTAGGAACAGGCCGAGGCCGATGTCCACCAGTGCGGCAGTGCACAGGGCCAGCTTGAGTCCCAGGGTGGGAATCAGCAGGTGAATGACTGCAAATACGCCGACGATGGAGCCAAGAGTGTTCCAGGCGTATACCCGGCCAATAGCGCGCTCGCCTTGCCCTGCGCGCAGCAGTGTCACCGTGAAGAGTGGCAAGGTGGTGCCCGCAAAGAATGCGGCGGGGAGCATGATGGCAATCGCAATGGTTGCAGTACCGAGGTTGAAGAGTGCATAGCCGCCGTCGGTTTTAGCCAAGGCCTGCATCAGCCAGCCTACCCACGTAAATGCATTGGCATACACGGCCAGGGAAGCCAGGGCGGCGATGCCCATGAAGATCTGCATACAGCCCACTAGCCGCACGGGCGATTCGGTGTTGTCTGCGTGTTTGCGCACCCACAGTCCGCCCAGCGCGATGCCTGCGATAAAGGAAGCCAGCATCAGCTCAAAGGCATGCATGGTGCTGCCAACAGCCATGCTGAGCATGCGAATCCAGATGATTTCGTAGCCAAATGACGCAGCGCCGGACAAGGCGGTACCGAACAACACGGTTCGCAGCAAGGGATTTTTGCTGATGGATTGCTCTGGAGCGTTTGCGCCCGCACCCGCTGCAGTGGGTTCGGGTTCGGGATCGCGGCCCAGCCACCACGCCATGGCCGCCACGGCGAAATTCAAAACTCCCGCAGTTACCATCGCGCCTGGGAGACCGACCCACGGCAACAGCACGAAAACTGCTGCCAATGCGCCGATAGCTGCACCGATGCTGTTGGTGAAGTAGAGCCCGCCCAGAAGGTTGCCTGCGCTGGTGGGGTAGCGTCTGATCAAGCCACCACTCATCAGTGGAAAGGTCATCCCCAACAAAATGGTCTGCGGTAGGATGAGCATCGCGGCAATGCTCCAGCGGGCAATGTCCACCGCCAAGGGAGCACCTAGTGCAGGAATCAACGTGTCATAACTGAAGCCCGCAACGCTTGTGAAAATCCAGTGAAAAAGCAGGCCAAGGACGCCAATAACTGCCTCAATGACGGCGTAGCCACGAATCAGATTGCGCCAGCGCTGCCCAACACGGGCAATCCACGCGGCGCCGGTCGCCATGCCACCCATGAATATCGCCAATACCAACGCTTGCGCATAGGCGGCGTGGCCCAAAAAGAGCCCCAGATAGTGTGACCAAATTGACTGATATATCAAGCCGGCAAATCCGGAAATGACAAAAATAGCTAGCAAGCCGGGTCGTGAACCACGGAAGGGGAAGGCCATTGATTGAAAGCTCCGGAGTTGTGCTTGAAAGAGGATGGTCTATGGAGAAGCAATGCAAGAACGATGCTCATGCGGTGCCGGGCGATACAAGTCATGAAAGCTGACGAATTCTATGGCTGTCCAGATGGTGGAATTTCGGGAACATTTTTTGCTTCTAAACCGGACTCATGACCACAGGTACGCATATGCACAAGCAAAACAGAGCAGGTGGCTTCACCTTGATTGAGCTCATGATTGTGGTGGCCATCATCGGAATTCTCGCAGCGATCGCACTCCCGGCGTACCAGACTTACACGATCAGGGCCAAGATATCGGAAGCGTTGATGGCCTCAGGCCCGATCAAGGAGCTCTTGAGCGAATCGTTCAGTGCCAGTGGCATCGCGGGCTTGGATGCGGCGGCGACAACTTACAACGCCATTCCTGTAGCTCAAAAGGCCAGCAAATACCTGAAAGACGTCCAGATCGCAGGTGCTGCCAGTCCATGGCCCGTAGTTCTGACCATTGCTGCGAATGCCGGCAACGGCATCCCTGCTGGCCTGGATGGACTAACGATAGTGATGTCAGCCAATGTGCAAAATGCCACACCTACGGCGGCATCCGCAGGCGCAGTAGATTGGGCCTGCGCCAGCTTAACGACCCTTAACGCAGCAGCGCGTGGCCTCACTAACCGCACGGCGGGTACTTTGCCCGCCCAGTATGCGCCCGCAGAATGTCGTTGATGCGTCTACTCCGGGGTGATTGACCGAGGTTGTCAGCTTTGCGGCGCGAACAACAGTGGACTTCTAAGCAGTTCTCGCGCGGGGCCCCTTTTGGTGCCGAACAAGAGTGTGGCAAAGAGGGGCCGTTCTGCGAGTCGCTAACCACCCGTTCTTTTGTCAGTAGCGCGTGTTGTTGGCTGTTGCAGGCCCCACGGTGTCAGCAGTTTGCTACAGGCGGAGGAGGGTGCTGCTGCATCAAGCGCCACAAAAGTGTAGGGGTGGGTCTGGCTTTGCATCAACACACACAATTGCTCTCGAGTTTGCTGTGCGGCCGTTGCATCTTTGGATTCGAACAAGATTTGGAATGCCATGACGCTGGGCGCAGAGTTGCTGGAAGAGGCTTGCATGGTCACTTTGGATGAAACCAGGTTTGATGGCGCCCACCCCGCCAAGATCAAAAGATGCCCTGCGCCTTCGGAAATAGCTGTTCCGGACACGTGTAAATGGTTGCCTTCCACACGCATCTCGGGTGTTGGCCCCTGGTAGGCATCAGCCAGTGGATGCACACCCGGCAACAGCAGGCCCTTTTCGGATCGTACCCTGGCCAATGTGGCATCACGTTCGTCAGATGTGAGCGCCACAAGTGACCGAAAGCAGTTACAAAGTGCGTCCCACACCTGTACAGCCTCTTGTTCCGCAGGGCTGCCTAAAGTGCCGCGCAGGAGCTTGGGAGGACTACCGACTGCGTGGCCACTGCGGCGCAATCCTTCATGGGCTGCGTAAGTGACAAAGGTCACGTAACCCGCACCGTTGAATTCAGCAGGTACCCAACGTGTTACCCCGGCAGGATGTTGGAGCACCATCCGGGAATGGGCGTCAAACAGCGCCTCGCGCTGTTGATCGGCTGGGCGTAAGGCAACGACTTGCCAAACAACCAAAAATGCAAAGAGCAGACAGGCTACCCACTGGACGCGCTTGAGCGTTACGCTCCACGGCCCAGCCCAAGGCAGGCACGAGAGAAGCCATGGTGCCCAGAGGTAGCGTGCGTGCAACTCCCATGGTGGATTGCTGCCGGCAAGGAACACCAGTGGCACCAGTGTGACGAGCAGCGCTGATGCACAGACAAGCCACCACGATCGTGAGTGTCGACATCCAGCAAGCAACGCCAAAAGTGCGAGCCCAAGGGCCGCCACCATTCGCACACTGTCCCCAAACAACACGCTGGGAATGGAGGCCAAGCTCTGCAACACATGCGCTGCCTCCCCACTGCTGGCGCCTCCCCCGTAGTAACCCCCGGCACCACTGAATAACTGGATGCGCGCCAGTGTGTAAACGAAAGCTACCAGCATAGCTGGAGCCGCACAAACTGCCACCTTCCGCAACGATGGCGCCACCACCCACGGCAAAACGAGCCACATTAATATCCAAGGGACGTAGATTTCCTTACAAAGGCACGCAAATCCGTACAACAATGCACTACAAATGCTCAAACCCAGCGCCTTGCTGCGGGACGCGTCCCAAGCGTTCACAGCGCGAACTTGTAGCGCCAGTCCGACACTGGCGAATAGCAGTCCATCGAGGTAGTGCCCCACCATCAACTGCTGGGCCATCTGAAATGTGGGAACCCCAGCTAGAAACAATGCCGGAGGCACCCATGCTCGGTGTGCCGGTAGCCACTGCCGCAGGAGCATGTACAGCCCAGCGGCTGCAGCCCAAAGTGACACCAGATGATGGGCATAGAACAGGCGCACGTCTGCGCCAAAAAGTACGCTGTTGACGTAGTACAGGAAAAGGTTCCAAGGGGCAAACTGGTTGCCCGAAACCGATCGCAGAACATTCGGATCAAGAAATACACTAAACCATGGATATTGGGTGGTGTGCAATAAGTGCATCCCATCATCCCAACGCCAGGATCCCGTTAATGCGGTATGGTGAAGAGCCGCAACCAGCAGGGCTAAACAGACCAGCGCCAGACAATCGCTCCAGTAAGGTAAGTCGCGCTTCATTTAAACCTTCAACAAAATGTCAAAACTAGTTGGCATGGCTGGAATATCAGCGCCCTATGTAGTTCAATACTGAAAATAAGCGGGAGAAAATTACTTTCTTATCGCTGCGTCAAAAAACGGTTGTAGGAAGTGAGTCAGGTGGACGAGGTGTTGAAGCATGACCTTCCTCCTCACAGGCTGAAGAAATACCTCCCGGCAAGCCTTTTCCAAGAATCTTCAGCCTCGTAGAACGCGCTACAAGCGACTTTCCTGACCTTGGCAAGGGATAGGGCACTCTTGAATCGAAAAAATTCCCGATCCAAAAACAGTATTGCTTCAGCCTGCTAAGGCTGATTCCACGACTTCCCTCCCTTTTTCTCCACTACCCTCACTCCTCCTACGGACATTCCCCGGTCCACCGCCTTGCACATGTCATAAATGGTCAGCAAGGCAATCTGCACCGCAGTCAGCGCCTCCATCTCAACCCCGGTCTGGCCCACGGTTTCCACGGTGGCCGTGCAGGCAATGCCGGTCGTTCCTGGATGCTTCGCGCTGGATACCTCAAACTCCACCGCTACCCGCGTCAGCGCCAGCGGATGGCACAACGGAATCAGATCACTGGTCTTCTTCGCCGCCTGGATGCCGGCAATCCGCGCAATGCCCAGCACGTCGCCCTTCTTGGCGGTGCCGGCCTCGATGATGGCCAGCGTGGCGGGCTGCATCTCGATGCGGCCCGTGGCGACCGCGATGCGGTGGGTGGCCGGTTTGGCGCCCACATCCAACATGTGGGCCTGGCCCTGGGCGTCGAAATGGGTAAGGGTTGGCGTGGTGGGTTGGTTGGGGTTGGACATGGGGATCTGGTCGCTGGGCGCTGCTACGGTGGGTGGCGGGCAATTTCTTGGTAACCAGTTGAATCGCCAGGGAAACACTGGAGTGTCAGTGCATCATACGGTCCATGCGGAAAATCCCAAGCAGGACAGCCCTCCCCGACGAACCTGCGCGTGCGAGCGTGCACGCGTTGGTGACAACCCTGGTACTCGCCATGGCCGTCTCGGCCGTTCTTCCCGCGCAGGTTGCCCATGCCCAGCTCCCCACCCTGGGCGACGGCAGCGAGCTCACCACCAGCGGCGAGCGGCGACTGGGTGACCGCATCATCCGCGAGCTGTACCGCGACCCGGACTATATCGACGATGCCGTGCTGTCCGAGTATGTCCACAGCCTGTGGCTGCCGCTGATGGATGCGGCGCGCAAGCGCGGTGAACTCTCGCCGGAACTGGACGAGCGCTTTGCGTGGGAGATTCTGCTCGGGCGCGACCGCTCGGTGAACGCCTTTGCGTTGCCGGGGGGCTACCTGGGCGTGCACCTGGGCCTGATCGGTGTGGTGACCTCGCGCGATGAACTGGCCTCGGTGCTGGCGCATGAGCTCAGCCACGTCACCCAGCGCCATATCTCTCGTCTGATCGCCCAGCAGAGCAAGCAGACGCCCTTGCTCCTGGGTGCCATGATCCTCGGCGCCCTGGCCGCCAGCAAGAACCCGGGTGCCGCGCAGGCCATGGTGGTCGGGGGGCAGGCGTTGGCCATGCAGACGCAGCTCAATTTCTCGCGCGACATGGAGCGCGAGGCCGACCGTGTCGGCTACGGGCTGATGGAGCCCGCGGGGTTCGCTCCCCAGGGCTTCGTGAGCATGTTCGACAAGCTGCAGCAGGCCAACCGCATCAACGACAACGGCTCCTGGCCCTACCTGCGCAGCCACCCGCTGACCACCCAGCGCATGGCCGACATGCAGTCGCGCCTGCCGCCGGGCAAGGCACAACAGCCCGCCCCCGCGTCCACGCAGGAGCACGCCATGGCCTCGGCACGGGCGCGGGTGCTCTCCAATCCCGGGGTGGACACCCAGCGCCAGTGGATCGCGGAACCGGCCAGCACCGGCTTTGCCAGCCAGAGCGCGCCGCGCAAGGCCGCCATCCTGTATGCCTCGGCCCTGGGTAGCAGTCAACTGCGCGATGCGAAGGCGGCACGCACGACCTGGGCGCTGCTGGAGGCGCAGGTCCGTGGCGACCTGCCAGCCCAGCGGCTGGCGCAACTGCTCAAGGCCGAAATCGAACTGGCCGCTGGCGATGCCGACGCGGCCCTCGCTGCGCTGCCTGCAGGGGCCGCCAACGACCACCGGCCGGAGCTGCTGCTGCGCACCCGCGCGCTGCTCAAGCTCGGCCGTTCGGGCGAGGTCACCGGGGCGCTGCAGACCTGGATCGCCAACCACCCGCGGGACGCCACCGTGTGGCAGTTGATGGCCACCGTGTGGCAGGCCAACGGCCAGCCCCTGCGCGCTGTCCGTGCCGAGGCCGAGGCCCATGCCACGCGCTATGACTATGCCGCAGCGGTAGACCGTTTCAAGGCGGGGCAGGACCTGGCCAAGCGCAGCGGTGCGTCGGTGGACCACTTCGAGGCGTCCATCATCGACACCCGCCTCAAGGCCATGGAATCACTTCTTCGTGAACAGGCCGCCGAGCGCTGATTCGATCACCACGCCGAGCAGCGAGTAGATCAGCGAGCCGATCAGCGCGGCGGCAAAGCCGGTGACCTGGAAGCCATCGAGCACGCTGGCCGCAGCCCAGAACATGAGCGCGTTGATGACAAAAAGGAACAGCCCGACCGTCACGATGGTCACGGGCAATGTCAGCACCACGAGGATGGGGCGCAAGATTACATTGAACAGGCCGATCACGAAGGCCGCGATCAGCGCCGACGGAAAGCTCTGCACCACCACACCGCTGTAGACATAGGCCACGAACAGCAGCGATGCGGCGCTGAGCAGCCATTTCAGAAGAAGTCGGATCATGGGCCACAGGATAGCATTGGCCTGTGGCAAAAAGGGGCGCGCAGGCGGCCGGAACACTCCGACCACCTTCCCCTCGAAGCCTGCTGGTTACTCGGTGCCCAGCACCATCAGCAAACCCACGCTGGCAAACAGGCTGCTCAGCGTGCCGGGCAGTGCCCAGCGATTGCCGGTCGGCACGGTGGTTGCCGCGTCGGGTGCCATGGCGTCCAGCTTGGGGCGGCGCGCGTCCACCACCTGGGCCTTGGTGCTGCCCATGTCGGCCTGCAGCCGGTCCGTCAGCTCCGGCAGCGGGCCCTTGGCCAGCACCATGGTGACGTGGTCGGGGTGGGCCCTGAGGCCCGGCACCACCTGGGCGAACAGCTTGTCGGCCCACTTGGCTCGCCAGTTCTCGCGCGCGCTGTGGCTGACCCACTTGCTGATGCGATGGGTCATGCGTGGCGCGCACGCCACCAGCACCCAGTGGGTATTGCCCGCCGAACCGCGCGCAAACAGGGGCGCGAGGATCTGCTGTGCATGGGCTGCGTCGTCCACGTACACGATGACTTTGTCCATATGCGTAAGCTCCCTGGTCGGGGGCTGCCGCCAAAGGCGCTCGGCGAGCGCCCCGCAGTCAGCCCATGGGGTCATTGAAGTCCGCTCAACCATGTTCCACGGGGGCGGCAGTGGCAGTGCGGCGTGCCAGGATCATCTTGCCAAGCGCCAGCACCAGCAAGGCACCTGCCACGCTTGCACCATACCTGATCATGTCGGTCTGCGGGATCTTGATCATCCACTGCCACTTGTCAGGATTGGAGAAGACCGGGTCGGTCACCAGCATGCCGCCAGCGATCCAGCCCAGCAGCATCCCGCCCAGCGTGATGATGAACGGGAAGCGCTCCATAAGCTTGATCACCAGCTGGCTGCCCCAGACGATGATCGGGATCGAGATCAGGAGGCCCAGCACCACCAGCAGGAACTGGTGCTCGCCCGCGTTCTGTGCAGCGCCAGCGATGGCGATCACGTTGTCCACGCTCATCACCAGGTCGGCGACGATGATGGTCTTGATGGCGGCCAGCAGCTTGTCGCTGCCCTGCACGTCACCGTGGCCATCTTCATCGGGGGCCAGCAGCTTGACGCCGATCCACACCAGCAGCACCGCGCCCACGAACTTGAGGAATGGCAGCGCCAGCAGCGTCATGGCGAAGGCGATCAGGATCACGCGCAGAACGATGGCGCCTGCCGTGCCCCAGATGATGCCCTTGGTACGCTGCGCGGGGGGCAGCTTGCGGCAGGCCAGGGCAATGACCACCGCATTGTCGCCACCCAGCAGGATGTCGATGATGATGATCTGTCCCAGCGCGAGCCAGAATTCGGGCGAAGCCAAAAATTCCATAAATTCCTCAATATCGGTAGATAAAAGGAGGGCTTGGCGACAATGTAGCGCCAAGTCCATCCGGGGGATAGAGGGCCTGCGGTCGGAGGATCAAGGGCTCGCCCGCGTTGCGCGGGTCGTCGAATCGGGAGGGCGGCCTTGATCAGCCCACAGAGGGCCCATCAAAGGTCTTGCTCGGCCCAGCGCCCTTCCTGCGCGCTGAACCCGGCCTGCCGGAAGCGGTGTTTCGCTTCGTATTGACGACAGGTCCGATGCCACGCGATGGCTGTGCCCTGTGGGCGCAGCGCGGGTGCGTGGCGGGAGCTACTCCCCTTCGAAGCCGCAATTGGACCATCGCCCGGCCGTGAACGCAAGCCCCGCAGAGCGCGGCCGGCTGGCACCCAAGGGATAACGAGCACATGCCGCCACGCATTTTGATCGGCACCTTTTTGCCTTTGCGGTGTGACAAAACCGTGACTATCATGTGTTTCGCCATGCATCTGCACCACCCGCAGGCTGCATCCCCGCCTTTCCCCACTGGATCGAGGACCGAGACCCATGACCATCTCCACTACCGGGCGCCGCTGGCAGCTCGCCCTCCTCAGCGCAGCCGCCGTGGCCGCTCTGGCTGCCTGCGGAGGCAGCAACGACACCCCCATCGCCGAGCCCGTGGAGCAGTACGTGCCGCCCGAGCCGCCCTCGGGCTACACGCCCAAGACCATCGCCTATGCCAACAAGGACATGGTCGCTGCGGCCAACCCGCTGGCCGTGCAGACCGGCACCGCCATCTTGGCCAAGGGCGGCAGCGCCATCGATGCGGCCATCGCCGTGCAGATGGTGCTCAACCTGGTGGAGCCGCAATCGTCGGGCATCGGCGGCGGCGCCTTCATGCTGCACTTCGACAAGGGCGCCAACCGGCTGCTGGCCTATGACGGCCGCGAGACTGCGCCCATGGCTGCCACGCCCAACCTGTTCATCGGTGCCGATGGCAACCCGCTGGCCTTCCTGACCGCGGTGGACGGTGGTCTCTCCGTGGGCACCCCAGGCGTGCTGCGCATGCTCGAAGCCGCGCACAAGGCGCATGGCAAGCTGCCGTGGAAGGACCTTTTCGATCCCGCCATCAAGCTCAGCGAAGATGGCTTTGCGATCTCCGAGCGCATGAGCGTTTCCATCGCCGGCTCGGCCGCGCGCATCAAGGCCCAGGGCGAACCCGGCGCCAGCTACTTCCTCAAGGCAGACGGTACGGCCAAGTCCACTGGCACCCTGCTCAAGAACCCCGAGCTGGCTGCCACGCTGCGCACCATTGCCGCTGGCGGCGCAGATGCGTTCTACAAGGGCGCCATCGCCGCCGACATCGTGGCCAAGGTCTCGGGCCACCCCACCAACCCCGGCAAGCTCGCGCTGTCCGACCTGAACAACTACACCGCCAAGGTGCGTGAACCCGTGTGCGGCGTGTACCGCACCAAGTACCGCGTCTGCGGCATGCCCGCGCCCAGTTCGGGCGGCATCGCCGTGCTGCAGACCCTGGGCATGCTCGAAAGCTTCGACCTGGCGGCGATGAAGCCCAACACGCTCGACTCGGTGCACGTGGTGTCCGAGGCCTACCGCCTGGCCTATGCCGACCGCGCCCTGTATGTAGCCGACCCGGACTTCGTTGCCGTGCCCCAGGCCGGCATGATCAATGCCGACTACCTCAAGGGCCGTGCGCGCCTGATCGACATGCAGCGCAGCATCGGCACGCCCGTGGCCGGCACGCCTCCCGGCGTGGTGGCATCCCGCGGTGCCGACAGCTCGCTGAACCTGCCTTCCACCACCCACCTGTCCATCGTCGATGCCTCGGGCAATGCCGTATCGATGACCACCACCATCGAGAACGGCTTCGGCAGCCTGCAGATGGTGCGCGGTTTCCTGTTGAACAACCAGCTCACCGACTTCTCGTTCACCGCCACCGACTCCGCCGGCAAGGCCATCGCCAACAGCGTGCAGCCTGGCAAGCGGCCGCGCAGCTCCATGGCGCCGACCATCATCTTCAATGCCGCCACCGGCGACTTCGAAGGGGCCATCGGATCGCCCGGCGGCAGCGCCATCATCCAGTACACCGCCAAGAGCATCCTGGGCATGACCGACTGGGGGCTGAACGTGCAGCAGGCCATCAACCTGCCCAACTTCGGCGCGCAGACCAACGCCACCACCTCCATCGAGAAGGGCTCGGTCATCGACACGGCCGCCATCCGCGATGGCCTCAGGGCCCGTGGCCACACCGTGGCGCAGACCGACACCTTTGCCAGCGGCCTGCACGGCGTGACGTTCAACGGCGTGCGCGCCAACGGCAATGCCGGCCTGCTTTCGCGCAACCCCGCAGCGGGTACTTACGCCGGTGGTGCCGATCCGCGGCGCGAGGGCATTGCGCTGGGCAACAACTGAGCCGATTAACCTCCTTGCCCGCATGCCGGGCAAGGCCGGTTATGCTCCGGGCCCCTGCCGGTTAGAACCTGGCGGGGGCTCTTTTTTTATGCCCCCCTCGTCCATCCACATCACCGACATCGAAGCCGCCATCAACCACTGGCGCGAGCGCTCCCCCTCGCCCGATGGCATGACCCTGGCGCCGCAGATCCGGGCCCTGGCCGAGGTGTATGCGCTGATGGTCTACTGGCACGAGGACGAGGCGGATGAGGCCAGTTTTCCGCCAGAGGCCATGGCCGCATGGAAGGCCTGGTACGACACCACGCCCGACACCCCCTGCATCGCCATCTGCTCCACCAGCCAGGGCGATGACCAATGCAAGGGCTGCGGCCGCAGCTTCGACGAGGTGCAGCACTGGCTCGCCTACACCGCAGCTGAAAAGCGCAGTGTGTGGCGCCGCATCACGCTGGAGCACTCGGCCTGGCGCTTCAACCGGTACTCGGAGCGCGCGGCAGAAGGGCCATCGGCGAAGCCCCCGGTGCCTGAGGCCGCTGTAGGCTTACCGGGGCCCCCGGCACGGAGCCGGCTCCGCCAGGCATAGCGGCCCCTGTACGCCGCGCCCCCAAACCGGTATGGTGGGGCCATGCTGCGACTGACCCAGGCCCCCAACATCGCGATTGCCACGCTCTGGGCCGACATCCTGTGCGAGGCCGGCATGACCGCCTCGGTGCAGCGCCAGTATCTGGGCGCCGTCGCTGGCCACCTGCCGCCCGACCAGTGCCTGCCCGAGATCTGGCTCGAATACGATGAGCACGCCACGCGTGCGCGCACCCTGCTGCAGGACCTGCAGAACATCCCGCAGCGCCACTGGGTGTGCCGTTGTGGTGAGACGGTGGAAGGTGGTTTCGAGCAGTGCTGGCACTGTGGTGCCCTGATGCCCCTGGACTGAGCGGAGCGGGCTCCGCTACCGCCCTACTTCCAGCGCACCGGCTCCACGACCACGCTGCCCAGATTGCTGCTCAGCGTCAGGGCGCTCTCCTGTACCGTGGCCTGCAGCTGCATGCTGCGCTCGGCCAGGGCCGCAAGGGCCTGCGATGCCTCAGTGGGGATGCGCCAGACCTGCAGTTTTTCCAGACGCGAGAGTTTGGTCTCGATGCCCTTCCACCAGATCTCGGCCGCGTGGTTGAAGCAGTACACCACCACGCTGTCGGACTTGCTGCAGGCCTTGGTCAGCGGCTTGTCCTCGGGCTGGCCGACCTCGATCCACACGCGCTTCCTGCCCGTGAAATCGGTCAGCGACGCGTCTGGATCGTCCGGGTCCGACAGACCGGCGCCAAAGGCCAGCGTGCCGTCGCCATTGCAGATGTCGTTGAGGTCGTGCGCATGGATGGCCAGCGCCGCCAGGCGCACCATCATGCGCTCGTCGGTCTCGCTCGGGTGCCGCGCCAGCGTCAGCGCATGGTCCGCGTAATAGCCGTGGTCGATGTCGGCGATCTGCAGATTCGCCTTGAAGATGGTGGATTTGATGGCCATGCGGTCTCACTGAACAACAATTGACCGCTGCCCATGCCCGTGTGCAGGCAACAGAGGCCGTGAAAATAGGAAATCACCATGCGCCACAGGGCACAGGCGATTTTCGTCGCGGGCATGCCGCGCCTGGGCCGCTGGGCTCAGGGCTTGCGGCAGAAACTGCTCAGGCCCGACGGGCCAGCGCTGCTGCCTTGCCGGTGTAGCTGCCCGGCGTCATCGCCAGCAAGCGGTCCTTCTCGGCCTGCGGGATTTCCAGCGACTGGATCAGCCCGTGCAGCGCCTCGGCCGTCACGGTCTTGCCGCGCGTGACTTCCTTGAGCTTCTCGTACGCGCCCTGCACGCCAAAGCGGCGCATCACCGTCTGGATCGGCTCGGCCAGCACTTCCCAGGATGAGTCCAGATCCTCGGCCAGGGCTTCCTCGTTGAGCTCGAGCTTGTTCAGGCCGGTCAGCAGCGAGGCATACGCCAGCGCGGCGTAGCCCAGGGCCACGCCCATGTTGCGCAGCACCGTGCTGTCGGTCAGGTCGCGCTGCCAGCGGCTGACGGGCAGCTTTTCCGACAGGTGGCGCAGCAGCGCATTGGCCAGGCCCAGGTTGCCTTCGGCGTTCTCGAAGTCGATGGGGTTGACCTTGTGCGGCATGGTGCTGGAGCCGATCTCGCCGGCCTTCAGGCGCTGCTTGAAGTAGCCCAGGCTCACATAGCCCCAGATGTCGCGCGACAGGTCGACCAGGATGGTGTTGGCACGTGCCACGGCATCGAACAGTTCGGCCATATAGTCGTGCGGCTCGATCTGGATGCTGTAGGGCTGGAAGGTCAGGCCCAGGCCCAGGGGCTCGGGGGTTTCGATGACCTTCTTGCTGAACGCTTCCCAGTCGAAATCGGGCCAGGCCGACATGTGGGCGTTGTAGTTGCCCACGGCGCCATTCATCTTGCCCAGAATCTTCACGCCGGCAATGCGCTCGCAGGCGGCCTGCAGGCGCACCACCACGTTGGCCATCTCCTTGCCCACGGTGGTGGGGCTGGCCGTCTGGCCGTGGGTGCGGCTGAGCATGGGCACGTCGGCGTAGGCATGGGCCATCTCGCGCAGCTTGAGCACCACGCGGTCCAGTCCTGGCAGCACGACCTGGTCTCGGCCCGAGCGCAACTGCAGCGCATGGCTGGTGTTGTTGATGTCTTCGCTGGTGCAGGCAAAGTGCACGAACTCGGCGGCCTTTTCCAGCTCGGGGCGCGCCTCGAACTTGCTCTTGATCCAGTATTCCACGGCCTTCACGTCGTGGTTGGTGGTCTTCTCGATGTCCTTGATGGCGGCCGAATCGGCTTCCGAGAAATTCTTCACCAGGCCCAAAAGGTAGGCACGCGCGCCGGTAGTCAGCGGCTTGAACTCGGCAAAGCCTGCGTCCGACAGCGCGATGAACCAGGCCACTTCCACCTGCACGCGCCGGTGCATGTAGCCGTGCTCGCTCATGATGGGGCGCAGGGCGGCGAGTTTATTGGAATAGCGGCCGTCGAGCGGCGACAGGGCAGTGATGGTGGACAGGCTCATGGGGCCAGATTGTAGGCTGCACGCACGGGGAAACCCCAATCCGCCCAGTGCACCCGGTGGCCTGGTGCGCCGCAGACAAGCTGTTGCAAATCTGCACCAGTGCGCTGCAGCTCTCGTGGCAGGCCGCTACAGGCGCTCCTGCGCGTTCTGGTATCCCCCATGCGGGGGGCTTGCGGGACAGGCGCCAGGGGGCGCAGCCGATAGAATCGGTCGTGTAACGTCAGCTTATCCCGCGCACTGGAAACCACCCCATGAAATTGATCGGAGCCTCCGCCAGCCCTTATGTACGCAAGGTGCGCGTCGTCATGGCCGAAAAGAAGCTCGACTACCAGTTCGTGCAGGAAAACGTCTGGGCCGACGACACGAGCATCGCCACCTCCAACCCGCTGGGCAAGGTGCCCTGCCTGGTGATGGAAGGCGGCGAGGCCGTCTTCGACTCGCGCGTGATCGTCGAGTACCTGGACACCCTCTCTCCTGTGGGCAAGCTCATCCCCAGCCAGGGCCGTGAGCGTGCCGAGGTCAAGACCTGGGAAGCCCTGGCCGACGGTGTGGTGGACGCGGCCATCCTCGCCCGCCTGGAAGCCACCTGGGCCCACCGCAAGGACAGCGAGCGCAGCCAGGCCTGGATCGACCGCCAGATGCGCAAGGTCAACGACAGCCTCAAGTCCATGAGCCAGGGCCTGGGCGACAAACCCTACTGCAGTGGTATCCACCTGAGCCTGTCGGACATCGCCGTGGGCTGCGCCCTGGGCTGGCTCGAATTCCGCTTCCCGGACGTAGCCTGGCGCAGCGAGTACCCCAACCTGGGCAAGCTGCTGGACAAACTCATGCAGCGCCCGAGCTTCGCAGACACTAAGCCCTCTTGATCGCACCGGAGGGGCCAGAGGGGCTGGCCCTTGCCGTATGCTTGGCGCATATGGACGAAACGGTTCAAAATCTCCAGCCATCCGCCAGTGCCAGCCGCCCGGCGCGGCAACGCGCTGCGCGCGAGGCTGCGGCCACCCCCGGTGCCGAGCGTGTACGCGTGAACGACCCCGACCGCACGATGGCCAACATCCTGCAGGTGGCCACGGCGGAGTTCGCGGACAAAGGCCTGGCCGGTGCCCGCATCGATGAGATCGCGGCGCTCACCAGCACCAGCAAGCGCATGATCTACTACTATTTCGGTAGCAAGGAAGGCTTGTACGTCAAGGTGTTGGAGGAAGCCTATCGCCGCATCCGGCAGATCGAGTCGGAGCTGCACCTGGAAGACCTGGCGCCCGAGCAGGCCCTGCGCACCCTGGTCGGCTTCACCTTCGACTACCAACTGGCCAACCCCGACTTCATCCGCTTGGTGATGAACGAGAACATGCACCGCGGCGAGTACATCAGCCGCTCCACGACCATCCAGGAGCTCAACATCCCGGTCATTCATGCGGTGCACAAGGTCTACCAGCGCGGCGTGGGCGCAGGCGTCTTCCGGCCCGACGTGGACCCGGTTGATCTGCACATGTCGATCTCGGCGCTGTGCTTCTTCAACGTCTCCAACCGGCACACCTTCGGCGCCATCTTCAAGCGCACGCTCGACTCGCCGGCCGCCATGGCCGAGCGCCGCGAATCCATCGTCGAGATGATCGTGCGCTTCCTGCGCCCCTGAGCTTTCGCGGCAACCACGCCCCGGCTGCGGGGGATCAGGGTTTGTACCTGGATTAAATACTAACCAGTTCGTACAAAATCTCGATCACAACGACCGGAGACTGGCAATGCTGGAATGGACCGACCGCCTGCTGGGGCGATACACCCGCCTGCTCGACATGCTCGGAGGCCTTTGCCTGGCCCTGATGGTGGTGCTGGTCTTCGGCAACGTGGTGGCGCGCTATGCGCTCAACTCGGGCATCACCATCTCCGAAGAGCTTTCGCGCTGGCTGTTCGTGTGGCTCACCTTCATGGGTTCCATCGTGGCACTGCGCGAGCACGGCCACCTGGGCACCGACATGCTGGTGTCGCGCCTGCCGCCCGTCGGCAAGCGCGCCTGCCTGGCACTGGCCCAGGCGGCCATGCTGTTCGTATCCTGGCTGCTGCTGTCGGGCAGTTGGGCGCAGATGCTGATCAACTGGGAGACCGAGGCCCCCGTCACCGGCGCATCGGTGGCGATCTTCTACGCCAGCGGCGTGCTCATGGGCGCCTCGGGCATCGCCATCCTGCTGCGCGATCTGCTGCGCACGCTCTTCACCCCGCTGTCCGAACAGGAGCTGGTCATGGTGCAGGAGAGTGAGGAGTTGTCCGCGCTGGCACAACGCAATGGGGTCGATTCCGATCTGCCTGCCAAGCGCCCCTGATCCGCCGCACCGCACGCCCACAGGACACCCGCCCATGACCGTCGCCATCTTCCTCGGATCCCTGCTTCTCGCCATGGCGATCGGCATCCCCATCGCCTATGCGCTGCTGCTCAGCGGCGTGGCGCTGATGTGGCACCTGGACCTGTTCGACGCGCAGATCCTGGCGCAGAACGTCATCAATGGTGCCGACAGCTTTCCCCTGCTGGCCGTTCCTTTCTTCATGCTGGCCGGCGAGATCATGAACGTCGGCGGCCTGTCGCGGCGCATCGTCAAGCTCGCGCTGACACTGGTGGGGCACGTGCCTGGCGGTCTGGGCTACGTAGCCATCATGGCCGCTGTGCTCCTGGCCGCGGTCTCGGGCTCGGCCGTGGCCGATGCCGCAGCCCTCGCCTCGCTGCTGCTGCCGATGATGGTGGCTGCCGGGCACGACAAGGCCCGCTCTGCCGGCCTGATCGCATCGGCCGGCATCATCGCCCCGGTCATCCCGCCTTCCATCGGCTTCGTGATCTTCGGCGTGGCCGCCAACGTGTCCATCAGCAAGCTGTTCCTCGCGGGCATCGTGCCCGGCGTGCTGCTGGGCCTGTCGCTCGCGGTCACCTGGTGGTGGCTGGTGCGCAACGAAAAAGTACAGCCCCCGCTCAAGGCTTCGCGCGCCGAACTGCTCAAGGCGCTGCGCGAAGCCGTCTGGGCCCTGGGCCTGCCCCTCATCATCCTGGTGGGCCTGCGCATGGGCGTATTCACCCCGACCGAGGCGGCCGTGGTAGCTGCCGTGTATGCACTGCTGGTGGCGATGTTCGTTTACCGCGAGATCGGCGTGCGCCAGCTGGCAGGCATCTTCCAGGCCTCGGCCCGCACCAGCGCCATCGTGATGTTCCTGGTGGCTGCCGCCATGGTCTCGGCCTGGCTGATCACCGTGGCCGACCTGCCCACCAAGGTCATCGGCATGCTGGAGCCCTTCATGGGCAACCAGACGCTGCTGCTGGTGGCCATCATGGTGCTGGTGATGGTGGTGGGCACGGCGATGGACATGACTCCCACCATCCTCATCCTGACCCCGGTGCTGATGCCGGTGGTCAAGGCCGCCGGCATCGACCCGGTGTACTTCGGCGTGCTGTTCATCATCAACAACGCCATCGGGCTGATCACGCCGCCGGTGGGCACGGTGCTCAACGTCGTGGCCGGGGTGGGGCGCATCTCCATGGACCAGGTCACGCGTGGCGTGCTGCCTTTCATGCTGGCCCAGTTCTTCGTGATGTTCCTGCTGGTGGTGTTCCCCTCCATCGTCATGGTGCCGCTGCGCTGGCTCACCGGCTGAAACTGTCACCGTCATCGTTCCGTTCTGCTACCCACTACACCAAGGAGACTTTCATCATGAACCTCGTGAAGACCCTGCTGGCCACGGCCCTGGTCGCCGCATCGCTGCTGTCCGGCGCCCACGCCCAGGAGCGCACCATCAAGTTCGCCTTCCAGAACCAGAAGGAGCACCCTCAGGCCCAGGGCGCGCAGAAGTTCGCCGACCTCGTGGCCGCCAAGACCAGTGGCCGCATCGCGGTCAAGCTCTTCCCCGGCGGCACGCTGGGCGGTGACCTGCAGACCGTCTCGGCGCTGCAGGGCGGCACGGTGGAGATGACCGTGCTCAACGCCGGCATCCTCTCCGCCCAGACCAAGGAATTCGGCATCTACGACTTCCCCTTCCTGTTCGCCTCGCCGCAGGAAGCCGATGCTGTCACCGACGGCCCCTTCGGCAAGAAGCTGCTCGACAAGCTGCAGGCCAAGAACCTGGTGGGCCTGGGCTACTGGGAGCTCGGCTTTCGCAACCTGACCAACAGCAAGAAGCCCATCACCAAGGCAGAGGACATCGCGGGCCTCAAGATCCGCGTGATCCAGTCGCCGATCTACATCGACATGTTCAACGCACTGGGCGCCAACGCCGTGCCCATGCCCTTCCCCGAGCTCTATACCGCCATGGAGCAAAAGGCGGTGGACGGCCAGGAGAATCCGTTCTCGACCATCCTCTCGTCCAAGTTCGCCGAGGTGCAAAAGCACCTCACGATCACGCGCCACATGTACAACCCGCAGGCCGTCATCGTCAGCAAGAAGTTCTGGGACAGCCTGAACCCGGCGGACCAGAAGGCTGTTACCGAAGCCATGGCCGAGGCCACCACCTTCCAGCGCAGCGTCTCGCGCTCGCAGGCCGACGTGGCGCTGGAGGAGCTCAAGAAGGCGGGCATGCAAGTGACCGAGTTCTCGCCGGCCGAGGTCGACAAGCTGCGCGCCAAGGTCAAGCCCGTGGTCGAAAAGCACAGCGACAAGGTCGGCGCCGAGACGGTGCAGGAGGTCTACGCCACGCTGGCCAAGCTGCGCGGCGGCAAGTAATCCGGTAACCCGCATGGTCTCGGCTTCGGCCAAGGCCATGCGGCAAGGCCTGTATCCCATGGACACCCTGCTTCTCGACTCCCCTCCCACCATGTCTTCCACAAGCCCCCGCAAGGTACTGATCGGGCTGATCGGTGCAGGCATCCAACAATCGCTGTCGCCCGCGCTGCACGAAGAAGAAGCGCGGCACCACGGCATGCGCCTGCACTACCAGCTGATCGACCTGGACCGATCCGCATCTTCGCCCGCGCAGCTGCCCACCCTGCTGTCGGCGGCACGCATCATGGGCTATGCCGGCTGCAACGTGACCTATCCCTGCAAGCAGGCCGTAATCGCGCATCTCGACGACTTGTCCGAGGAGGCGCGGGCCATGGGTGCCGTGAACACCGTGGTGGTGCAGGATGGCCGGCTGGTGGGGCACAACACCGATGGCTCGGGCTGGGCCTGGGGTTTCCAACGTGCCTTGCCAGAGGCCGATCTGGCCCATGTGGTGCTGCTGGGCGCAGGCGGTGCCGGCGCGGCCATTGCCCATGCCGTGCTGCGGCTGGGCGCGCAGCGCCTGGCCATCGTGGATGCGCAGCCCGAGCGCGCCGCGCAACTGGCGGCGGACGTCAATGCGCTCTACGGTGCGAGGGCCCATGCCAGCGACATCGCCACTGCCATGGCGCAGGCCACGGGGCTGATCCACGCCACGCCCACCGGTATGGACAAACTGCCCGGCGTGCCTCTGGATGTGGGCCTGCTGCGCCCCGCCATGTGGGTGTCCGAGGTGGTGTACTTCCCGCTCGAAACGGCCCTGGTGCAGGCCGCACGCGCCCTGGGTTGCCGAGTCTCGGACGGCGGCGGCATGGCCGTGGGCCAGGCCGTCGGGGCGTTCGAATTGTTCACCGGCGTCGCCCCCGATCCTGCGCGCATGGATGCGCACTTTCGCCAATTGGTCACCAGGCGCTGACCTGGTGCGCTCACCATTTCACAAGGAGCCCCGCCCATGAGCCCCCCGATGACGGCCGACCGTGAATCCCTGGGCACCCTGCCCAACCCCCTGGGCCTGCAGGGCGTGGAGTTCATCGAATACGCCACGGCCCGCCCCCAGGCACTGGGCCAGGCGCTGGAGCGCATGGGCTTCAAGCCCGTGGCGCGCCACCGCTCGCGCGAGGTGCTGCTGTACCGCCAGGGCGGCATGAACATCATCGTCAACGCCCACCAGGGCGACGAGCCGGCCCATGGCGCGCAGGCCCCCGGTGATGCCCCGGTGCTGGCCGCCATTGCCTTTCGCGTCGGCAATGCTGCCGCCGCTTACCGGCGCGTGCTGGAGCTCGGCGCCTGGGCCGTGCATACCGAGGTCGAGGTCATGGAGCTCAACATCCCGGCCATCCACGGCGTGGGCACCAGCCGCATCTACTTCGTCGACCGGCACCGTGAGTTCTCGATCTACGACGTGGACTTCGTACCGATACCGGGGGCGGACCCACGCCCGCCAGCCCAGCACGGCCTGCACCTGTTCGGCCTGGTGCAGTACATCGGCCTCGATCGGCTGGCCGACTGGACCGCCTTCTATGGTGAGCTGTTCGGCTTTGCCGAGCTGCCGCCCGAGCAGAGCTTTGGCGTGCTGACGCAGGGGCGCATCCTTGCGAGCCCCTGCGGCACGCTGTACTGGCAGCTCATCGAGCCGCTGATCGACGCGCTCGATGCCGACCCCGGCGAACTGCTGCAGCGCGTGGCCTTCGGCACGGGCGACGTGCTGGCCACGGTGGCAGCCCTGCGCGCACAAGGTGTGGATTTCGTCGAATCGCCCACGGGCGTGCACAGCGAAGTCCGAGGAGCGCTTACGCGTGCCGATGCGGGTGGCGCCAGCTTCGAGCTGGTGCTCGACCCGCGATGAAAACGGCACTCCCCATGCGCGCCCAGGCCATGCAACGCAACGTCGCCGATTTCGGCATGGACACCATCAGCCTCGCCGGTCCGCTGGAGGCCAAGCTGGCCGCCGTGAAGGCCGCCGGCTTCGGCCAGATCATGCTGGCCGCGCGCGACCTCGTCGGCCACCCCGAGGGTATCGACGCTGCCGTGCAGGCGGTGCGCAGCAGCGGCCTGCGCGTCACGGGCTTTCAGGTGCTGCGCGATTTCGAGGGGCTCTCGGGCCACCTGCACAGCTACAAGCTGGGCATCGCCCAGCAGATGATCCTCATGGCGCGCGCGCTGGGCACCCGGGTGCTGCTGGCCTGCAGTTCCACTTCGCTGCATGCCACGGACGATCCCGAAGCGATTGCGCGCGACCTGCGCAAGCTGGCCATGCTGGCGCTGCCCCACGGTATCCGCATTGCGTTCGAGGGCCTGTCCTGGGGCCGGCACATCAACGAGGTGCACCAGGCCTGGGCCGCGGTGCAACGGGCCGATTGCCCCAACCTGGGCCTGGCCATCGACTCCTACCACCAGTTCGCCACCAGCACGCCGCTCGAAACCCTGGAGGGCGTGGACCCGGAGCGTATTTACCTGGTGCAGCTGTCGGACTTCATGTGGCAGGAGACGCGCACGGTGCAGGAGCGCATCGACACGGCGCGGCACTTCCGCGTGTTCCCGGGCGAGGGCGTGCACAGCCAGGCGCTGGTCGATTTGGTGCGCAAGCTCGACGGCTTGGGCTACCGGGGCGACTACAGCTTCGAGGTCTTCAACGACGACTACCAGCAACTGCCCCTGCCCTATGTGGCCGGCCGGGCCTGGAACAGCGCGGTGTGGCTGGCCGAAGGCGTGCTGCAGCGTGCCGTGCCCTTGCCTGGGCATCTGCGTCTGCAAGCGCGTCCGTGACGACGGCTGTGCTCAGCTGTTGGCGCGTTTCTTGAGCCAGCGCATGAGCCCACCCACCACGGGCAGCTTTTCGTACAGCTCCTCGGCTGCATCCCAGTAGTCGCGGTGCAGCGTGACCAGGCCCTGGTCGTCGAACCCCAGGTGCGAGGCGCCGCGCACCGTCTGCGCCACGCCCTTGTGGAAATTGCGGAAGGCGAACAGGAACTCCCAGGTCAGGAAGCACTGCTGCCCCTGCACCACGCGGCCCGTCACCATGAAGCGCGGCTGCTCCAGCGCCACGAACATGTGCTCGAAGATGTGCCGGATGGCGGGCAGGCCCTGCACCTCGTTGAACGGGTCCTTGAAGCGCGCATCGGCCGCATACAGGCGGCCCAGTGCCGCCACGTCGGCCGGGGCCAGGGTCTCGAAAAAGGCGATCACGCGGGTGACGGCCTCTTCGGTGGATGGGATGGTGTCTGGCGGCGGCATGGGGCTCACAGTCCGGTGAACTTGCGGATGGCCGGAAAGTACCACCCATACGGCAGCACGCGCAGCATCTTCATCACGCGCGTGAAGCGCTTGGGGAAGTGGATGTCGAACGCGCCCTGCCCCCAGCCCTTGAGGATGGCCGTGGCCGCCTCTTCGGGCGTGATCAGCGCGGGCATGCGAAAGTCGTTGCCCTCGGTGAGCGGCGTGGCCACGAAGCCGGGGTTGACCACGCTCACGCCCATGCCCAGGCCGTGCAGGTCCAGGTACAGCGCCTCGGCCAGGTTGATGAGCGCCGCCTTGGTCGGGCCGTAGGCCAGGCTCTTGGGCAGCCCGCGAAAGCCGGCCACGCTGCTGACCAGGCTCACATGCCCGGGGCGGCCCGACTGTGCGGCGGCCAGCATGTCCGGCAGCACGGCGGCCAGCAGGTGCAGCACGCCTGTGTAGTTCACCTGTTCGTGGCGCAGCATCACGGGCAGGTCGAACTCCGTGGCGCGCATGTGGTGGTAGGTGCCTGCGCAGTAGCACACCAGGTCCAGCGGTCCACCCGCCAGCACCTGGGCTGCGGCCGCCTTCACGGCCTCCGGTACGGCAGTGTCCAGCGGCAGGGCGACGCTGCCAGGGTGCTGCACGGCGAACGCGTTGAGCGCCGCTTCGCTGCGGGCCGAGACGATGACCTCGGCCCCGCGCGCATGCAGCGCCGATGCCGTGGCCCGGCCGATGCCGCTGGAGGCGCCCACCAGCCAGGCCCGGCGGCCCTGCCAGTCGCGCAGGCGGGGGTTCAGGCTCATGGCGCCCGCCGGGTGAACGACAGCGTGATCTCGCCCAGACGCACGCCGAACTTGCTCATGGTGGCGCGGTTGAGCATCACGCGCTCGTCCATGAGGTACATCCAGTCGTCCAGGTCCACGTGGTAGACCGTGCCATCCACGGGCAACGCCAGCGTGTAGTTCCAGCGGAAGGCGTTGCCGCGCACCTGGCCTACGGCCTGGCCGATCACGTCGCCGGCCGTGCCTGTGTAGCGGCCATCGGCCTCACGGGTGAGGCGCCAGATGCGCCGCTCCGTGCTGCCGTCCGAATAGGTGAAGGCCTCGTCCAGCACGCCCTGGTTGCCCGTCCACTGGCAGTTCATGACCACGGTGAAGCGTTTGACGATCTTGCCGCTGCGGTCCTGGAACATGCCGTGCGCGTCGATCACGCCATTGAAATACTGCGCCAGGTCGAGCACGGGCTTTTCGGCCGCGTAGTCGGCCAGGTTCTGGCCCGCGCAGCCCGACAGCGCCACGGGGGCGGCCACGGCGGCCGCCGAAAGGAGTAACAAGCGTCGCTGCATCATGGTTTGCCTTGGAGGGATGGAATGGCTGCGACAAGGGGTGGTTGCCGCAGGATCAGGAAGTACAGCGCTGCCGCGGCCACCAGCTTCAAGGCGCAGGGCAGCACGGCATAGGCCAGGCCCAGCGTCTGCAGGCCCTCTGCGCTGCGCGTGCCAGGCGTGTAGCCCAGTGCGTCGAGCAAGGGCAGGGCCAGGCCTGCGGCCAGTGCCAGGTTGAGCTTGGTGGCAAAGTTCCACCAGCCGAAGTAGGCGCCCTCGTGCCGGCCGCTGTCGCCTTCGGCCGTCACCACCCCGGCCAGCAGGGCACCGGGCAAGGCGAGGTCGGTGCCCAGGGCCATGCCCGAGAGTGCGCACACGGCAAGGAAGGGCATGCTGTCGCCCATTCCGAGCCCAGCCGTCCAGCCAAACACGGCCACGGCCAGCAGCATGCCCGCCAGCCAGGTGCGGGCCAAGCCCCAGCGCGCCACGGCGCGCAGCCACAGCGGGATCGAGAGCGCTGCGCAGAGGAAGTACGCGGCCAGGAACATCGGCTCCTGGCCCGGCGGGGCCTGCAGCCGGTCCTGGATGAAGAACAGCACCAGTGTGGCCGGTACGGCGCTGGCAATGCCGTTGAGCACGAACACCGCCAGCAGGCGGCGAAAGGCGGGCCGCGTCCAGGGTCGCCAAAGGTCTGCACGGTCTGTGGCGTGTGGCGCAACTGGCGCGGGCCGGGGTGCGCGCAGCCACGCCAGCCAGCCCAGCACCAGGGCGGCCGCAAACACGCCCAGCATCACTGGCAGGCCCAGCAGCGCGGGCAGTACCGAGGCGAGCACCACGCCCACCAGGGCCGCGCCCTCGCGCCAGGCGACGATGCGGCTGCGCTGCAGCTCGTCACCGCCCAGGCGCGCACCCCAGGACTGGTGCGCAATGCCGAGCTGGCTGTAGGCCAGGTAGGTGACCAGCAGGCAGACCAGCGCCCAGGCCGCGAGCGCGCCCTGGCCCTGCACCTTGGGGAAGAACAGCGCGGTGAGCCCGACGGCCAGCACCACGGCCGAGACCGCCCCCGTGGAGAGAACCGCCAGCGGCGAGCGCTCGAACAGCCGGTCGGCCCAGCGGCCGAGCAGCGGGTCCGAGACGGCATCGAACAGGCGCGCGGCCAGCAGCACACCGCCCAGCGTAGCCAGCGGCATGCCGAACTCACGCGCGTAGTGGTTGGGCAGCAGCACGTACAGCGGCAGCGCCACGAAGGCCAGCGGCAAGCCGAGCAGGCCATAGGCCAGCCCCTGGCGCCAGGGCAGCAGCGCGCCGGCGGTCACGGCGTCCCCGCAGCAGAGGGTGCAGCGATCAGCGCCTGGCGCAGCGCCGGCTCGGAGGTGCGCGGCGACAGCCAGATGCCGAAGAACAGGCGCGAGAACTCGGGGTCCTTGACCTCGCCCACGACCTGCCCGCCCATCTGGAACACGGCGCCCGCCCCGGGCTGGTAGATGCCGGTGAGCTGGTCGCCCGCCTTCACGTCGGGCAGGGCGGCCTGCAGGGCCTGTTGCCAGCGTGTGGCCTGGGCGGGGGTGAAGCGGCCCACGCGGCGCATTTCCTGGATGGAGCGCCCGGCAATCGCTTCGGCTGTGAAATCCCGCTGGTACGCCAGCTGGAGCACCAGGGGTTGGGCGGTGTAGTCGCTGGCGTCAAAGCCGGGGCTCACCCACAGCTGGGCGCTGTAGATTTCAAAGCCCAGGAAGCGCAGCGTGCCCTGGCCGGCCTGGCGCAGGCCGGCCAGCGGCGCTGCAGCCGGCGCCTGCGCCAGGGCCACGCCCGGGCAGAGCAATGCCAGGACCAGGGTGAGCACGGCGGCTTGCGTCATGGCCATGGCTCAGTCTCGCACCAGGGTGTACTGCACGAGGTTGATGTTGGCCATGGCAAAGGCCGCTTCGCAATAGGCCAGGTAGAACTCCCAGATGTGCAGGAAGCGCTGGTCGAAGCCGAGCTGCAGGATCTGCGCACGCTGGGCCAGAAAGCGCTCGCGCCAGCGCCTGAGGGTCTCGGCATAGTCCTGGCCGAAGGCGAACTCATCCACCACGCGCAGGCCGGCGGCCTCGGCCTCGCGGCGGAACTCGCGCGGGCAGGGCAGGCAGCCGCCCGGAAAGATGTACTGCTGGATGAAATCGGTGGAGCTGATGTAGCGCTCGAACAGGCCGTCGTCGATCACGATGCTCTGGATGCAGGCCTTGCCGCCGGGCTTGAGCAGGCGCCGCACGGCCTGGAAATAGGTCGGCCAGTATTCGCGGCCCACAGCCTCGATCATCTCGATGGAGCAGACCGCGTCGTAGGGCCCGTCGGTGATGTCGCGGTAGTCCTGCAGGCGCAGATCGGCCTGGGCACCCACGCCGCTCGCGTCCATGCGCTGGCGCGCGAACTCCAGCTGCTCGGTGGACAGCGTCACGCCGGTCAGCGAGGCACCGAACTCGGTGGTGGCCATCTCGGCCAGCGCCCCCCAGCCGCAGCCGATCTCCAGCACCCGGTCGCCCGCTTGCACGCCCGCCATGCGCAGGGCGCGGCGCACCTTGGCATGCTGGGCGGCGCGCATGTCGCCACCGGCATCGCCCTCGAACCAGGCCGACGAGTAGTTCATCGTGTCGTCCAGCCACAGCGTGTAGAAGGCATTGCCCAGGTCGTAGTGGGCGTGGATGTTCTTCTGGCTGTTGGCGCGCGTGTTGCGGTTGAGCAGGTGCTTGATGCGGTACAGCAGCCGCCCGGCCCAGCTGCCATAGATCACACCCTCCACCTGCTGGCGGTTGGCGATGAACACGCGCAGCAGGTCCGTGAGGTTCGGCGTGGTCCAGTCGCCAGCGATGTAGCTCTCGGCAACGCCGATGTCGCCGGACTTGAGGGCTGCCTTGCAGACGTTCCAGTTCCTGAGCGTGATGGCCGCTGCCGGCCCGTCGCCATGGTGGTTGCCGAAATGCTGCAGCGTGCCGTCGGGCAGTTGCACCGTGAGGCTGCCGTGTTGCAGGCGCTGCATCAGGCGCAGGGCCGTGCGGGCGGCGGCAGGGGTGCCCCTTGGCAGGGCGGGTGCGAGGGTGGTGCTGTTCATGGCGGGCCGGATGGAAGAGGGGTTTCGGGACGGTGCGTGCCGGGCTCAGCGGGTCACGGCGGAGGCGGGGGCCGCGGGCTTGCGGTGAAAGCGCACCTGCTTGGCCCACAGACGGAGGGCCTGCCAGTGGATGCGGGCGATCACCGCCAGCGTCATCGCCGGGTAGCCCCACAGCGCCTGGCGCAGGGTCTCGCGGGTGATGGGCGAGAGCGTACCGCTCACGCTGGTCTGCAGCAGCGGGCCGCTGGCGTCGTCGTGGTCGATGCGCACCACGGTGCGCTCCTGCCCGCCCTGCACCGTGCGCAGGAAGCGGAAACGGTAGCCGCCGCTGATGTCGCAGAACGGCGAGACGTGGAACACCTTGCGCGCATGCTGCTCGGCGCCGTAGCGCGGCTGGTCCAGCAGATAGCAGTGGCGCTCGCCAAAGGTGTTGTTGACCTCGACCACGATGGCGCGCAGGCTGCCGTCCGGGCGGTGGCAGTACCAGAAGCTCACGGGCTTGAAGGTGTAGCCCAGCACGCGCGGGTAGCAGTGCAGCCAGACCTCACCCGTGGCGTCCGCGATGCCTTCGGAGCGCAGCAATTCGTCGATCCAGGCGAGTGCACCGCCCTGGGCGTCGCTGCGGCCGTCGCCATGGTCGGCATCGTGAAAGCTGATGGCGCCCCTGCGGTTCACGGCCAGCAGCCCGGCTGCCTGTGCGCGCAGTGAGCGCATGGGCAGCATCAGGAAGAAGGTGGGGTAGGCAAATGCATGCCGCTGGGGGCGCAGGCGCGTATGGCGCACCTGGCCAAAGCCCAGCAGCGGCTCGGCGGTGCGGGTGTCCATCAGGCGGCCTCCGCCAGCGGTGCCGGCTTGCGGGCCAGCAAGTGCTCGGCCACGGCCAGGCCCGACTTCAGCCCGTCTTCATGGAAGCCATAGCCCGTCCAGGCGCCGCAGAACCAGGTGCGTTCACGGCCCTGGAGCTGCGCGACGCCCTTTTGCGCACGGATGGCCGCCAAGTCGAAGACCGGGTGGGCATAGTCGTAGCTGCCGATCACCTGGTCGGGGGCGATCTCGCCCACCGGGTTGAGCGAGACAACGACCGGCTGCGCGAAGGGCACGGGCTGCAGCTGGTTGATGAGGTAGTGCAGGCACACGCGCGCCGACTCACGGCTGCGCTCGGGTGCGCGTTCGTAGTTCCACGCGGCCCAGGCGGCACGGCGTTCGGGCAGCACCGAGGTGTCGGTGTGCAGCACGGCGCGGTTGGCCTGGTAGCGGATGGCACCTAGCACCGCGCGCTCCTGCAGCGTGGGCTGGGCCAGCAGCGCCAGCGCCTGGTCCGAGTGGGTGGCCAGCACCACCTGGTCGAAGCGCTCGGTGTTGCCGGTAGTCACCACGCGCACGCCCGCAGCGTCGCGCTCGATGCGGCGCACGGGGGTGTCCAGGCGCTTGTCTTCGATGCCCGCCACGATCTTGTCCACATAGTGGCGCGCGCCACCGGCCACCGTCCACCACTGGGGCCGGTCGCTCACCTGGATCAGGCCGTGGTTGTGGCAGAAGCGGATCATCGTGGCCACCGGGAACTGCAGCATCTGGTCTGTGGGGCAGCTCCAGATGCAGCCCAGCATGGGCAGAAAGTACCAGTCGCGGAACGCATCGCCGAAGCGGTGCTCCTTGAGGAAGTCGGCCAGGGGCTGCATCAACGCGGCGTCGGCCTGGGCTTCGGCCAAGCGCGTGCACAGACGGTTGAAGCGCAGCAGGTCGCGCAGCATGCCCAGGAAACGCGGGTTCATGAGGTTGCCGCGCTGGGCGAATACGGTGGACAGGTTCGTGCCGCTCCACTCCAGCGTACGCCCGCCGCCCAGGGCCTGCGGCACTTGCACCGAGAACGACATGTCGGATTTGGCGGTTTCCACGCCCAGTTCGTCCAGCAGGCGGATCAGGTTCGGGTAGGTGCGCTCGTTGAAGACCAGGAAACCCGTGTCGACGCCGCAGTGCACGGCGTCGCCCTCGGGGCCCGGCAGGGTCACGTCCACCGTGTGGGTGTGGCCGCCGAAATAGCTGCCTGCTTCGTAGAGGGTGATGTCGGCCTGGCCGCGCAGCCGGTGGGCCACGGCCAACCCGGAAATGCCGGAGCCGACGATGGCGATCTTCATGGCCGGCTCCCTCTGGCCGGCAGGCTGAATAAAAAAGTTGCGAAGCGTCCCGAAACGAATAAGAGAGGGAGGGAGGAGAAGCGCTCCAGGAGAACAGTCGGAACCCGTGGGACCGAAAGGCTTCGCAACGTTAAAACGGGGGGACGCTCAACACGTCCTTGCTGTGGATAGAGTAAGGGCGTTCTGCAGAAGTTCCAGAGCTTCTCCTGCATTTTTTTGAAGAAATGTAAAGAAAACATTACGTTCACCGAGTTGGTGCAATGGCCAGCTGTTGTTCGATGGCACGGACCAATCCCTTGCTGTCCGGCGCGGTGAGGCTGGTGTAGCTGTCCACCAACTTGCCGTCGCGGCCCAGCAGGTACTTGTGGAAGTTCCAGCGTGGTGGGCCGGACATCTGGGCCAGCTGGCGGAACAGCGGCGAGGCGTCGGCACCGGTCACCACGCTCTTGGCGAACATCGGAAACTTCACCCCAAAGGTGTTTTCACAGAAATCCGCAATCTGCTGGTTGTTGCCGGTTTCCTGGGAGAAGTCGTTGCTCGGAAAACCCAGAACCACCAGGCCCTTGTCCTTATAGCGGGCATAGAGATCTTCCAGGCCCTTGTACTGCCCCGTGAAACCACAGAAGCTGGCCGTGTTGACCACCAAGACGACCTTGCCGCTGTATTGGCACAGCGATTGCGGCTTTTCATCCTGCAGCCGGGGGAAGGTGTGCTGCAGCGTGGCCGGGCACGATTCGGGTGGTGCAGCGATGGCGCTGGGCACGAGGCCGAAATACAACAGGGCACCCGTGGCAAGGGCCAGTGCCAGAAAGCGCGGGAATTGGGTCATGGGGACACCTGCCAAGTTGGATGGGGTTAATTTAACCAATGAATCATATTTTGTCCACATAAGTTTTTATTTGTACTGATTGGTATTTGCATGGAATCGCCGGTGGATGCCTCGGCCCGGCCGACGCAGGGGACCCAACCCACAGCGCGGCGATTGCCGCCTGCCTGGACAGTAGTACGCGCCCTGGGACCTTTCGGATGCGCGCGCCTCCCTGCGGCAAGGCAGGCAGCCGCGCAAAGGGGTGAGAGGTGAAATCCATGGTGGACCTGGGCAGAGGTGCCGTCCAGCAATGGATGGTGCGGCGCAGTGGCCGTGCAGGCCCTGCGGGTGCCGGCCTGCGCCGCAGGCTTAGACGAGAGGGAGCAGCCGGTTGAGCGACAGCTGGACGCGCACGTCCTTGTGCGCGACCACGCCAACGATCTTCCACTGGGGCTGGGAGGTGTCACGGGGTATCAGCTCACCGGTGGGCATGCCCAGCCGGTTGGTGACCACGGCCACGCGCGGCGTGGTGCCGCTGGCGCCACGGCGCAGCACCACGGCGACTTCCTGGCTGGCGAGCTTCACGAAGGCCCCCGGCGGGTAGATGCCCAGGGCCTTGACCAGGGCGGCACCGGCCTCGTCGACCTTTTGTTCCTCGTCGTAGTAGCTGGCCTGCATGGCGGCGGTCACCGGCATGGGCGAGCGAGCAGCGCGTGGCGCCAGTCGGGCACCGAAGACGTCGGCCCGCTGGATCAGCCGGGCCATCTGCAGGCCGGGGCTCTTTTGGCCGAACGCTCCCGGGGTGCGGTGGTGGTGGTGGCGCACGGCCTCCAGCCACAACTCGCTGTGCACGCCCAGGTCGCGCAGCAGTGCTTCGGAGCGGGCCGCGTGGTCCTCCACGGCGGTGATCTGGGCCGAGGTCAGGGGCTGGGTCTGCTGGGCCAACTGGTCCTGCAGCTCGGTCATGGCGATGTTCATGGAGAGCGCTGCCTGCCCCACCACCTGCACCTGGGCCGGGGGCCAGCGCAGCATTTCCTTGGCCACCACCATGCAGACGCAGGCCACCAGCATGGCGTGGGTGCCGCTGTACATGCGCGTCTCCTGTGCCGACAGGTAGATCAGCGCCAGCAGCGTGGCATCGGGCGACTGTTCGCAATTGCGCGCAAGCTCGGCATGCAGGGGCTGGAAGCGGTCCGGAAAATCGGCAGCGTGCGGGCTGCGCAGCAGCCGGGTCGCGCGGTCCTGCAGGGCGGGCCAGTCCACCACATAGGGCGGGGCATCGCGCTCGCGCGGGGCGGCCTGGGCACCGGCAGTCATCTTGATGGACGCCAGTTGCCCGAGGTTGGTGTCCTGCCGCAGCATGCGCTGCAGCTGGGCGACGTAGGCGCGGTAGCTCTCGCCGGACTCTTCCACGTCCACGCACAGCTGCCGGCCCCGGGCCAGCATGGTGCCCAGTTCATCCTGCGACTGCACCACGAAGCCCTTCTGGGCCAGCAGCGCGCCGTCGGAACCCCGCAACGCGAATGGCAGGGGGTGGCCGAGCTGGATGGAATCGACGTTGATGGTGACGAGGTTCATAGCGGTACGCCATTATCCCGCCGTGCCGGCACTGTTAAAGGGCGCAAACCCGGGTGGTTGGCGCCCTTTTTGCACGGATTCGGGGCCGGCGTACGCCTCCGCCGTCAGGGAATCGCCGGCGCCTCCTGCGGCCTGGATGCGGGGGCCTTGGGCGGCAGGCCGCGCAGGCGCCGCAACATGCGGCCGAACCACTGGCCCACGTCGTCCACGCCCGTGAACACGGCCGGGATCACCAGCAGGCTCAGGAAGGTCGAGGTGATCAGCCCGCCGATCACCGCCACCGCCATCGGTGAGCGGAAGCTGGCATCCGCCGCGCCGAAGCCCACGGCAATGGGCAGCATGCCCGCGCCCATGGCCAGGGTGGTCATGATGATCGGGCGCGCGCGCTTGTGGCAGGCGTCGATCAGCGCCTCGAAGCGCGTCATGCCATGCTCGCGCCGCGCCAGGATGGCGTACTCCACCAGCAGGATGGAGTTCTTGGTGGCAATGCCCATGAGCATGATGAGCCCGATCAGCGAGGGCATCGAGAAGCTCTTCTGTGCGATCAGCAGGCCCACGAAGGCCCCGCCCAGCGACAGCGGCAGCGCTGCCAGGATGGTCACCGGGTGCAGGAAGTCCTTGAACAGCAGCACCAGCACGATGTAGATGCACAGCACGCCGGTGAGCATGGCCAGCCCGAAGCTGGCGAACAGCTCGCCCATGACCTCGGCGTCGCCGATGGTGATCTGGCGCACGCCGGGCGGCAGGTTCTTGATGGACGGCAGCAGGTCCACGGCCTTGGTCACGTCGCCCAGGGGCAGGCCCGAGAGTTCGATCTCGAAGTTCACGTTGCGCGCGCGGTCGTAGCGGTCCACCACGGCCGGGCCGCCGCTGAACTCCAGCGTGGCCACCTGGCCGAGCATCACCGGGCCTTTGGCGCCGGGCACGGCCAGGCGTTCGAGCAGCGACAGGTCCTTGCGTGCATCGTCCTGCAGCTTGACAACGATGGGCACCTGGCGCGAGGCCAGGTTCAGCTTGGGCAGCGACACGTCGTAGTCGCCCACGGTGGCGATGCGCAGGGTCTCGGCGATGGCGCTGCTGGTCACGCCCAGGTCGGCGGCGCGCGCAAAGTCGGGGCGCACGGCGATCTCCGAGCGGATCAGGCTGGCGGTGGATGACACGCTGCCCAGGCCGGGAATGGTGCGCAGGTCCTTCTCGACCGCGAGGGCCGCCGTCTGCAGGGCCTGAGGATCGTCGCCCGTGAGCACCAGCACGTACTTCTCACCCGAACCCCCCAGGCCCACCTTGCTGCGCACGCCGGGCAGGCTCTCCAGCGCGGCGCGGATCTGGTTCTCGATGCCCTGCTTGCGCGGCCGGTCCCCCCTGTCGGCCAGCAGGATGGTGAGCGTGGCCTTGCGCGTCTCGGCGTTGGCGCTGCCCATGAAGGGGTCGGAGCCCGCCGAGCCGCCACCGATGGTGGTGTACACGCTCTTGACGTGGTTCACCGCCGCAACGCGCTGGCGCGCATCCTCGGCCACCGTGCGGGTCTGCGCCAGCGTGGCGCCGGGCGGCAGCTCCAGGTAGACCTGGGTCTGCGAGTTGTCGTCCGGCGGGATGAAGCCCGTGGGCAGCAGCGGGATCAGCGCCAGCGAGCCGATGAAGAAGGCACCCGTGGCAATAAAGGTGATCCATCGGTGCTTGATGCACCATGCCGCCCAGCGCAGGTACACGCCCATCCAGCGCGGGTCCTTGTGCTCGCCCACGATGGGCTTCAGGATATAGGCCGCCATCATGGGCGTGAGCACCCGCGCCACCACCAGGCTGGCGAACACCGCCAGCGCCGCCGTCCAGCCGAACTGCTTGAAGAACTTGCCGGCGATGCCGCTCATGAAGGCGGTGGGCAGGAACACGGCGATCAGCGTGAACGTGGTGGCCACCACGGCCAGCCCGATCTCGTCGGCCGCTTCCATGGCCGCCTGGTAGGGCGTCTTGCCCATGCGCAGGTGGCGCACGATGTTCTCCACCTCCACGATGGCATCGTCCACCAGGATGCCGACCACCAGCGACAGCGCCAGCAGCGTGATCACGTTGATCGAGAAGCCCAGCAGGTACATGCCGATGAAGGCCGGGATCACCGACAGCGGCAACGCCACGGCCGAGACAAAGGTCGCGCGCCAGTCGCGCAGGAACAGCCACACCACCAGCACCGCCAGCAGCGCGCCTTCGTACAAGAGGTGCATGGAGCCGTCGTATTCCTCCTGCACGGGGGTCACGAAGTTGAAGGCCTCGGTGATCTCCAGGTCGGGGTGCTGGGTGCGCATTTCGGCCAGGGCCGCCTGCACCGCGCCGCCCACTTCGACCTCGCTCGCGCCCTTGCTGCGGGCCACCTCGAAGCCCACCACGGGCTTGCCATTGAGCAGGGCCATGGCGCGCGGATCGGCAAAGGTGTCGGAGACGGTGGCCACCTGGTCCAGCCGCACATGGCGGCCGTCGGACAGGGACAGCGTGAGGCCCGCGAGCTCCTGGGCCGACTGCACGGTGGCCAGGGTGCGCACGGGCTGCTCGCTGCCGCCCAGGTCGGTGCGGCCGCCCGCACTCTCGGTCTGCACCAGGCGCAGCTGGCGCGAGACGTCGGCCGCCGTGGCGCCCAGCGCCTGCAACTTGATGGGATCGAGCGCCACGTGCACCTGGCGGTCGACGCCGCCCACGCGGTTCACGGCACCCACTCCGCGCACGGCCAGCAGCTTCTTGGCGATGTCGTTGTCGACGAACCAGGACAGGGCCTCGTCGTCCATGCGGCGCGAGGCGATGGTGAAGGCCAGCACCGGCTGGGCCGCCAGGTCCATCTTGGTCACGATGGGGTCGCGCACGTCGCCGGGCAGGTCGCCGCGCACGCGCGCCACGGCCGAGCGCACGTCATCGAGCGCTTCCTGCGTGGGCTTTTCCAGCCGGAATTCGGCGGTGATGGTGGCGCCGCCGTCCTGCACCTTGGTGTAGATGTGCTTCAGGCCCTGCAGCGTGGCGATCGCGCTTTCGACCTTGCGTGCCACGTCGTTTTCGAGCTGTGCGGGCGAGGCTCCGGGCAGCGACACGGTCACCGAAATGGTGGGCAGGTCGATGTCTGGAAAATTCTGTACCTTCATGCCATTGAACGACAGCAGGCCGCCGAAGGTCAGCAGCACGAACAGCATCAGTGCCGGTATGGGGTTCTTGATCGACCAGGTAGACACATTCATGGTGAATGCTCCTTCTTACTTGGTGGCCGAGGCCGGTGCGGCCGGTGCGGCCGGGGCGCCGGCAGCGGCGGGCGCAGCGTTCGACACGCGCACCAGATCGCCATCATTCAGAAAGCCGGCGCCGCGCACGGCAATGGCGGTCGATGCCTCCAGGCCCGAGAGCACTTCCACCCGGTCGGCCACGCGCCGGCCGGTCTGGATCTTGCGTTGCTGCACGCGCTGGTCGCTGCCCAGCGCGAACACGTACGAAAAGCCGTCGCGCACCACCACCGCTTCCTGCGCAATGGTCAGGGCATCGCTGCTGCCCAGTGCGAATTCGCCGCGCGCGAACATGCCGGGCAGGATGGCCGAGAGCGAGGTCTTGGCATCCGTGGGTGTGTCCATCGCCGTGGCGGGCAGGTCCACGTAGACCAGTGCGTTGCGCGTCTGCGGGTCCACCGTCGGGCCGACCATGCGCACGGTGCCCTGCACGGTGGTGCCGCTGGCCGCCGTCACGCTGACCTTGGAGCCGGGCTGGATGCGCGCGATCTCGGTCGATGTGACCTCGGCGCGCCACTCCAGGCGGCCCTTGCGCACCATGCGGAACAGCTCGGTGCCGGCGCCCACCACAGCGCCCACCGTGGCGTTGCGGGCCGAGATGATGCCGCTGTCGGGCGCCACCACCTGGGTGTATTTGAGGCGCAACTGCTGCGCGTTGAGCTGGGCCTGGGCCGCTTCCACGCGCGCCTGGGCGGTCTTCTCGGCGGTGGTGTACTGCTGGATCTGCTGCTGGCTCAATGCGCCCGAGGCCTGCAGCGAGCGCGCGCGTTCGGCATTGGCGGCGGCCTCGGCGGCCGTGGCCTGGGCTTCGAGCACGCTGGCGCGGCCCTGGGCCACTTCGGCCTGTGTGGTCTCGGCCGAGAAGGTGGCCAGCACCTGGCCGCGTTTGACCACGTCGCCCACATTCACGCGCACGTCGGTCAGGCGCAGGCCATTGCTTTCGGCACCGATGATGGCCTCCTGCCAAGCCGCGACATTGCCGTTGGCGGCCAGGCGCAGGGGCACGGCGATGCGCTGGGGCTGTGCCGTGGTCACCGTCAGTGCCGGGCGCGGCTGGTTGGCCTTGGGCTCGTCGGCCGCGCGCGAGGCGCCCGAGAACACCAGGGCGCCGGTGGCAGCCAGGACGCAGGCAGCGACGACGGCCAGCGTGGAAGCGGAGAGTTTGAACTGGTTCATGAAAGCGGTCCGTTCATGCGGAAGGTGTCAGGAAAATAAGGGGCCGGGGTCAGCGGGTGCCGGCCTGGGCGGTTTCTGCCATGTCGGGGGCTGTGCTGTCCCAGCCGCCTCCTGCCGCGCGGTACAGCGCGATCCAGGCGGACTGGCGCTCGTGCTGCAGGGCCAGCAGCGCGTTCTGCGCAGCCAGTGCCGTGCGGCGCGCATCCTCCAGCTCGACCAAGCTGGCCAGGCCGCCGCGCCAGCGCGCGTCGGTGGCGTCGAACGAGATGCGGTAGCCCTCGGCCGCGGCGCGGGCGCTGGCATTGCGCTCGGTCGTGCTCTGCAGCCGCACCAGGGCCTGCTCCACCTCGCTCACGGCCTGGCGGATGCGGGCGCGGTAGAGCGCCACCGACTCCTCGTAGCGCGCCCGGGATGCATCGACCTGCGCGGCGCGGCGACCACCATCGAACAGCGGCAGGCTCAAGGCCAGAGGGCCCAGGGTCCAGGCGTCCACATCGGTCGTGGTGCCACCCGTGCGGACCCAGGCCCTGCCGATATTGCCGCTGAGCGACAGGCGCGGGTAGCGCTGGGCCTGGGCGTTGCCCACTTCGGCACTGGCGGCGGCGACTTCGCGCTCGGCGTTGTAGACGTCGGGGCGCTGGGAGATCACCTGCGCTGGCAGGGCGGCAATGGCGAACAGGCTGTCGGGCGCCGGGACCACGGGCGTGGCCGTGATCAGCTGGCGCAGCGCGGCCTCGTCCTGTCCGGTCAAGGCCACCAGGGTCTTGAACTCCACGTCGCACTGCATGCGCTGCTGCGAGGCGCGGGCCGTGGCCTCGGCAGCGCTGGCGCGTGCCAGGGCGGCGGTGGCCGGGGCGGTGAAGCCGGCGCGCTCGCTCAGGCCCGACAGGCGCGAGGTCTCGGAGCGCGAGCGCGCATCGCGCTCGGCCACGTCCAGCTGCTGCAGGCAGGTGCGCAGGCTGCTGGTCTGCAGTGCCACCTCGGCGGCCACGCTCACGCGCGCCTCGTGCCACAGGGCCTGGGCACCGGCCAGCCGCTTGCTGGCCGCATCGCGCGTAGCGGCGGCGCCGCCGAACAGGTCCACTTCCCAGGCGGCCTGCAGGCCGGCCTGGCTGGTGGTGGCCAGGCCACCGATCTGCGCGTTGGCGCCACGGCTGCTTGTCGCCTGGGCATCGAGCGTGGGCAGCAGGGCTGCCCGGGCTGTGGTCTGCGTGGCGCGGGCCTGCAGCAGGCGCGAACGGGCCTGGGCCACGCTGGGGCTGATGCCCTGCGCGGCCTCGATCAGCGGCACCAGGGCCGGGTCATTCCATTGGCGCCACCACTGGGCCAGGTCGGCCATCTGTCCGCCATGCGGCAGGGGCGCTGCCCAGCCCGCAGGCGCCTGCACCGGGACCGCCTGGGGCGGCCGCGCGGTGCTGCAGGCGCCCAGCAGCAGCACGCTGCACACGCCCAGGGTTCGAACAAACCATGTCATTCCTCTTCCTCCTTGTTGTTGTGTCCGCGCTGTTCGCGCAGTGCCTGGCGGCGTGCCACTTCGCCCTGGATCATGGACATGGCATAGCCGGTCAGGCGCTCGGCCCAGGCGTCCGCGGTGGCGGGGCCTGCGAGTTGGGGGGCGATGGCCTCAATGGCGTCGCGCTGGGTCCACAGCAGCATGACCAGCCCGCCGATCGAGAACGCCAGGCGGTGCATGTCATCGTCGATCTCGGGCACATCCATGTGCCCGCACAGCAGGCGTGCCAGCGCCATGTGCGGGGCCTTGCATTCGCGCTCGATCAGCTCGGGCCAGACGTGGGTGGGTTCGAGCAGCTCACGCACATGCAGGCGCGTGGCTTGCCGCACCAGGTCGTCGTGCTTGAGTGGCTCCAGCAGCCCAGTGAAGTAGTGCTGCAGGGCCTGCTGCAGGCTGAGCCCGGGCGCAGCAAACACCTCGATGAGGTCGCTGCCGCTGCCAAAGGGCTCGTAGAACGTGGCCGTGTACAGCTGTGCCTTGTCGCCGAAATGGTAGCCAATGGCGGCCACGTTGGTGCCCGCCGCGACGGCGATGGCACGCACCGAGGTGCGGGCGAAGCCGTTCTCGGAAAACAAGCGCAGTGCGGCCTGCAGCAGGCGTGCGCGCGTGTCGTCGCCATCGCTGCGCGCGGCACGGGCGGGGCGCGCTGCGCGCTTGGCGGCAGGCTGGGAAACGGGCGGGGTGGAGCGCATGGCGGTGGATTAAACCACCATAATTCAAACAAGTGTTTAAATTAGCGTGACAATCGGCAACAGGCTACCGCCCGCCAGGAACGGGGGCTCAATGGCCGTTGCCGAACACGGCCGTCCACAGCGCCAGCACCGCGTCCCGCTCGGCCTGCAGGGCCGGGGGCGTGACCTGGGTCGGGGCTTCGTCCAGGCGTGCGCGGTGCTGCACACGGCGCAGCTCGCGGTAGGCGTCGGCCGCCGCGTGGCCCACGCCGGCCGGCAGCAGGCCGACCTGCTCTGCGCGTTGCAGCAGGGCAATGTTGCCCACGTTGGCCACCAGTTCGGGGTGCGCCGCCGATTGCGAAAGCACCAGGTACTGCACGGCGAATTCCGCATCGACCATGCCGCCCCGGCTGTGCTTGACGTCGAACTGCCCGTCACGCGTGGGGTGGGCCTGGCGCACCTTCTCGCGCATGGCGACGATCTCGCCCCGCAGCAGCGCCGGGTCGCGCGCCGAGGTGATCACGGCGGTGCGCACCGCGTCGAAGCGCGCTTCCAGCTCGGGCGTGCCCATCACGAAGCGCGCGCGCGTCATGGCCTGGTGCTCCCAGGTCCAGGCGGTGTTGCTTCCCCGGCGCTCTTGGTAGTTGGCATAGGCCTCGAAGCGCGTCACCAGCAGGCCCGAGCTGCCGTTGGGGCGCAGCGCGGTGTCGATCTCGTAGAGGTCGCCCTCGCCGGTCTTCACCGTGAGCCAGTTGATCAGCTTGCGCACGAAGGCGGCATACACCTCGGGGGCGCGCTCGTCGTCGTCGTCGAAGACGAACACGATATCGAGGTCGCTGCCGTAGCCCAGCTCCTTGCCGCCGAGCTTGCCATAGCCGATCACCGCGAACTGCGGCACCTCGCGGTGGCGTGTCTTGAGACGGCTCCAGCACCACTGGGCGGTCACGCGCAGCACGCTGTCGGCCAGGGCGCTCAGGTCGTCGGCCACCTGCTCGACCGTGATGCGGTGCTCCACGTCGCGTGCCAGCGTGCGGAAGGTCTCTGCGTGCTGCGCCCGGCGCAGCAGGTTCAAGAGGGTCTCGTCGTCGTCCTCGCCAGTGGAGGTGATCGAGGCCAGGCGCATGGCCAGCTCGCGCTCGAAATCGGCCACCGAAAAGCGCTCGGCCAACAGCGCGTCGCCCACCAGCTCGTCGATCACGCCGGGGTGCTGCAGCAGGTAACGCGCAGGCCAGCGCGCGGCGCCCAGCAGGTGCAGCATCTGCTCGTGCACGGAGGGGCGTTCCAGCAGCAGGGCCAGGTAGCTGTCGCGGCGCAGCAGGGGTTCGAGCCAGTTGGCCATGCGCACGGCGGCCTCTTCGGTCACCCGGCCTTCGGTGAGCCACTGGGCGGTGCGCTGCACCAGGCGGAACAGGCGCGCACGCGTCTCGTCGCGCAGGCCCTGTACGCGCGGGTGGTTGCGCCACTCGGCCACGCGCTCGCGGAAACCGGGGGGCAACTGCTCCAGCAAGGCTTCCAGTTCGGGCGGCGGGGGCGCGGCCGCGCGCGGGCCGCCGCAGCCGCCCTTGCTGCACTGCTTCTTGCCGTTGCCGCCCAGCAGGGTGTCGAACTCCTGCGCCACCAGCTCGCGGTGCGCGTCGAGCTCGTGCAGGAAGGCGCAACAGTCGGGGTAGCCCATGGTGCGGGCGATCCAGGCCAGGTCGTCGTCGCGCGTGGGCAGCACATGGGTCTGCTGGTCGTCGAGGTACTGGATACGGTGCTCCACCCGGCGCAGGAAGACATAGGCCCGCGCCAGGGCATCGGCCGTCGGCTGCGGCATCAGGCCCGCCTGGGCCAGGCGCTGCAGGGCGTCGAGCGTGGGGCGCCGGCGCAGTTCGGGGAACTGGCCGCCGCGCACGACCTGCAACAGCTGCACGGTGAATTCGATCTCGCGGATGCCCCCGCGCGAGAGCTTGACGTCGTTGGCGCGTTCGGGATGGCCCGCGCTGCGCTTGGCGGCGTGGTCGCGGATCTGGCTGTGCAGCAGGCGCAGCGCATCGAACACGCTGTAGTCCAGATAGCGGCGGAACACGAAGGGCAGCACCACGCCGCGCAGTGCCTGCACCTCGGTGCTGGCAATGCAGTCGCGCGGCGCCACCACCCGGCTCTTGAGCCAGGCAAAGCGTTCCCATTCGCGGCCCTGCACCTGCAGGTATTCCTCCAGCGCCGCCAGCGAGACCGCTGCCGGGCCGGAGTTGCCGTTGGGCCTGAGGGCCAGGTCGACACGGAACACGAAACCATGCTCGGTGGTGTCGCCCACCAGGCTGTAGATGGCCTTGACCGCGCGGGCAAAGTATTCGTGGTTGGAAATCTTGCCCCGGCCGTCCGGCGTGCCGGCGGTGTCGCCGTCGTGCTCGTAGACGTAGATCAGGTCGATGTCGCTCGATACATTGAGCTCGCGCGCACCGAGCTTGCCCATGCCGATGATCCACAGCTGCACGGCCTGCCCCTCGGGGCCCTGGGGGGCACCGTGGCGCGCGTCGAGCTCCTGGCGGGCATGCCGGCAGGCGCGGTCCAGGGCCAGTTCGGCCAGCTCGGTGACGGCGCAGGTGATGTCGGACAGCGGCGCCTGGCCATCGCAGTCGAGCTGGATCAGGCGTTCCATGACCAGCTGGCGCAGCACGCGCAGGGCGGTGCCAGTGTCGTTGCCGCGTGCCAGCAAGGCATCGCAGACCGCATCCATCGCCGCGCGCCGGGGTGCCCCGGCAGGGAGCAGGGTCAAATCACTGCCGTAGCGCCGGTGCAGGCGCTGCAGGAAGCGGGAATGCCCGGCCAGCGGTTCGCCGTCCTGGAAGGGGTCGTTACAGGGTAGGGGCATGGTGACGGACATGGGTGTGGCGGGTGCCGCAGCGGGCCTCGGGCACGGGGCCAAGGGCTGCTGCACACACAAGGACACTGGTTCTCATTGAACCCACAAGGAAACCGCGGGTCATAATTCCTGCCACATTCAATCCCACCATGATCGATCCCACCCCGCACCCCTCACGCCTGCTCAAGACAGTGGCAGGCTTTGCGCGGTGGTCACTGGGGTTGCTGCTGGCCTTCTGGCTGCTGCTGACCATCGCCTGGGGGGCCCTTCATGGCTGGATTGTGCCGCGAATCGGCGAGTTCCGCCCGCAGCTGGAAGCGCATGCCGCACGGGCGCTAGGGGTTCCCGTGCGCATCGGGGCCATCAGCGCCCGCTCGGAGGGGCTGATACCCTCCGTGGAGCTGGTGAATGTGGCGCTGCTGGACAGCGCCGGCCGCGAGGCACTGCGCCTGCCGCGCGTGGTGGTGGCCCTGTCGCCGCGCTCGCTGCTGAACTTCGGCTTCGAGCAGCTCTATATAGAGAAGCCGGACCTGGACATCCGCCGCGCCAGCGACGGCCGCATCACCGTGGCGGGCCTGGCCATGAAGGACAGCGGCAGCGACAGCAGCAGCGCGGCCGACTGGTTCTTCTCGCAGGGCGAGGTGCTCATCAAGGGCGGCACCCTGCGCTGGACCGACGAGATGCGCAACGCACCGCAGCTGGCGCTCACCGATGTGGATCTGCTGGTGCGCAACGGCAACTGGAGCCACCGCATGCGCGTGGACGCCACGCCGCCGCCCGACTGGGGCGACCGCTTCACCCTGGTCGGCCTGTTCCGCGCGCCGCTGCTGCGCGCGCGCGACGGCAACTGGCAGCACTGGAACGGCCAGGTCTACGCCGACTTCGCGCGGGTGGACGTATCCCGGCTGCGCCACCATGCGGACCTGGGGGTGGATGTGGCCCAGGGCCGTGGTGCCCTCCGGGCCTGGGCGGACGTGAGGAGCGGCCAGATCGTGGGCGGCACGGCCGACCTGGCACTGGCGGACGTGAACGCCACCCTGGGCCCGGGGCTGGAGCCCCTGGTGCTGCCCTCCGTCGCCGGGCGCCTGGGCGGGCGCCAGCTCAAGGGCGGCTTCGAGTTTTCCACGCAGGGCCTGCAGTTCACCACCGACGACGGCCTGCGCTGGCCCGGGGGCAACGTGAAGCTGGTGTACACCGATGCCACAGCCAAAGTACCCGCGCAGGGCGATTTTCGTGCCGACCGGCTGGAGCTGGCGGCCCTGGCGCAGATCGCCAGCCGCCTGCCCCTGGGCAGCACGGCGCACGATGCCGTGCGCCAGTACGCACCCAAGGGCCTGGTGCACGAGATCCAGGCGAACTGGAAGGGGCCGCTCGATGCGCTGCAGCAGTACCAGCTGCGCGGCCGCATCCAGGGCCTGGCGCTGGCGGGGGAACTGAGCAACGGGGCCGCCCAGAGCCTGGGGCTGCGCGGTGCCACGGTAGACCTGGACATGACGCAGGGCGGCGGCAAGGCCCAGCTCGCCATCGAATCCGGTGCCCTATTGCTGCCCGGTGTGTTCGAAGACCCCCTGCTGCCGCTGGACCGCCTGAGCGCCGAGGTGCGCTGGCAGCTGGAGGGCGAGCGCATCGCGGTGCAGGTCAATGACGTGAAGTTCGCCAATGCCGATGCCCAGGGCGAGGCGCGGGCCACCTGGCATACCGCCGATGCGACGAAGCCACCGCACCGCTCGCGATTTCCGGGCGTGCTGGACCTGTCGGGCAAGCTCACGCGCGCCGACGGCACGCGCGTGCACCGTTACCTGCCGCTGTCCATCCCCGAGGATGCCCGCCACTACGTGCGCGACGGCGTGGTGGCCGGTACGGCCAGCGGGGTCGACTTCAAGGTCAAGGGCGACCTGCACGACCTGCCCTTCAACGACCCGCGCCTGGGCGAATTCCGCATTGCCGCGCGCGTCAAGGACGTGACCTATGCCTTCGTGCCACCCCAATTGCACCCGAACGATCCGCTGCGCTGGCCGGCGCTCACGCAACTGCAGGGCGAGCTGATCTTCGAGCGCTCGTCCATGCAGGTGCGTGGCGCCAGTGGCAGCTTTGCGGGCACGTCCGGCGTGCGCGTGTCGCGGGTGGAGGCCTCCATCCCCGATCTTTCGCACACCGTGGTCGGCGTCAATGCCGACGCGCGCGGACCGCTGTCCGAACTGCTCAGCGTGGTGAACACCTCGCCGCTTTCGCGCCTGACGGGCAATGCCCTGGCACAGGCCAGCGGCACCGGCCAGGCCGACCTCCAGCTCAAGCTGACCCTGCCCATCAGCAACATCGACAAATCCCGGGTGCAGGGCGGTATTACCCTGGCCGGCAACGACGTGCGCATCACCCCCGACACGCCGATGCTCGGCCGTGCGCGGGGCGCGGTGCAGTTCAGCGAGACGGGTTTTTCGCTGGTCGGCGTGCAGGCCCGGGCGCTGGGCGGCGATGTGCGGCTGGAAGGGGGCATGCGCGCCCTGGCCGCCAATGCCCCGGCCACGGAGGCCGCCATCCAGCTGCGTGCGCAAGGCACGGCCACGGCCGAGGGGCTGCAGCAGGCGCCGCAGATGGGGCTGCTGTCGCAACTGGCCAGCCAGGCCACGGGCAGCGCGCCCTACACACTGGCACTGGCCTTTCGCCGTGGGGTGCCTGAGGTGCAGGTGACGACCAGCCTGCAGGGGATGGCGCTGGCGTTGCCGGCGCCGCTGGGCAAGACGGCCGAGACCACCCTGCCGCTGCGCTACGACAACTCGCTGGCGCGCGAATCGCTGACCGGCACGGTGACCGCCGCGGGCACGCCACCCCCCCTGCGCGACCAGATCACGCTGGACCTGGGGGCCCTGGGCTCGGCCACCTACCACCGAGACGTCAGCGGCGCCCAGCCGCGCGTGCTGCGCGGGGCCATCGGCGTGGGGCTGGCGCCCGGAGAGTCGGCGCCCATGCCCCCAGAAGGGGTGGCGGCCAATATCCAGCTGGCCAAACTGGACATCGACGCCTGGGAGGACCTGCTCAGCCCGCCGCGCCCGGCAGGCAGTGCAGCGCGCACCCCAGGCACGCCCTCCACCTTGACCAGCACCACTCTGGACTACCTGCCCACCACCGTGGCGCTGCGCGCCAAGGAGCTGTCGGCGCAAGGGCGCACCTTGCACAACGTGGTGGCAGGCGGGCAGCGCGATGGCCCGGTCTGGAAGGGCAACATCGACGCCAGCGAACTCAGCGGCTTCGTGGAGTTCCGCGAGGGCGGGGGCGGCGACTCGGGCAACGGGCGGCTGTTTGCGCGCCTGTCGCGGCTGAACATGCCGCAGAGCGACGCCAAACAGGTCGAGGCACTGCTGGAAGAACAGCCCGGGTCGCTGCCCGCCCTGGACATCGTGGTCGACGATTTCGAGCTGCGTGGCCGCCGGCTGGGCCGGGTGGAGATCGAGGCGCAGAACCGGGGCAGCGACACCACGCCGCGCGAGTGGCGCCTGTCCAAGTTCAACATCACCTCGCCCGAAGGCAGCCTGACGGCCAGCGGCAACTGGGCGCTGCTCAACCAGGTGCGGATGGCGGGGGGCGGGGCCGGCGAGCGGCGCACGGTGCTCAATTTCCGGCTTGACATCCGCGATTCGGGCGACCTGCTGGCGCGTTTTGCCATGCCGGGCGTGCTGCGGCGCGGCAAGGGCCGCATGGAAGGCCAGGTGGCCTGGGTGGGCGCACCCTTCAGCCCCGACTACCGCTCGATGACGGGGCTGGTCAACGTGAACATCGAGGCCGGCCAGTTCCTCAAGGCCGATCCCGGCCTGGCCAAGCTGCTCAGCGTGCTCAGCCTGCAGTCGCTGCCGCGGCGCCTGACGCTCGACTTCCGCGATGTCTTCAGCGAAGGCTTTGCCTTCGACTTCGTGCGCGGCGACCTGCGCATCGAGCAGGGCGTGGCCACCACCAACAACCTGCAGATGAAGGGCGTGAACGCCGCCGTGCTGATGGAGGGCAGTGCCGACATCGACCGCGAAACGCAGGACCTGCGCGTGGTGGTGGTGCCCGAGATCAATGCCATGACGGCCTCGCTGGTGGCGACCGCCATCAACCCGGTGATCGGCCTGGGCAGCTTCCTGGCCCAGGTGTTCCTGCGCGGCCCGCTCATCGAGGCGGCGACCCAGGAGTTCCGCATCGATGGCTCCTGGTCCGACCCGCGCGTGGTGCGCGTGCCCCGGCGCACCCGCGTTTCGGGCGCTGCGGCGGACACCGGACCGCCACCCCCTGCCCCCCGAACCGGAGAACCCTCATGAAAGTCGCCGCCCTGCAGATGGTTTCCGGCACCCACCTCGACGACAACCTGGCTGCGGCGCGGGCCCTGCTGGAGCAGGCGGCGCGGGGCGGCGCCGAGCTGGCCGTGCTGCCCGAATACTTCTGCATCATGGGCCGGAAGGACACGGACAAGCTGGCGCTGCAGGAGTCGCCTGGCGAAGGACCGATCCAGGACTTTCTCGCACGGGCTGCGCGCGAGCTCGGCCTGTGGGTGGTGGGTGGAACCCTGCCGCTGCGCGGCAACGACCCCGTGCGCGTGCGCAACACCACGCTGGCCTTCAACCCCGAGGGTGCCTGCGTTGCGCGCTACGACAAGATCCACCTGTTCCACTTCGACAATGGCCACGATCAGTTCTTTGAGAGCCGGGTGATCGAGCCTGGGGACGAGGTGGTGCAGTTCGAGCTGCGCTCGCGCGAGGGCGAGCTCTGGCACGTGGGCCTGAGCGTCTGCTACGACCTGCGTTTTCCCGAGCTCTACCGCGCCCATGCCCGTGCCGGGGCCGACCTGCTGCTGGTGCCCAGCGCCTTCACCCACACCACGGGCAAGGCGCACTGGGAGGTGCTGCTGCGTGCCCGCGCCATCGAGAACCTGGCCTACGTGCTGGCACCGGCCCAGGGCGGCGTGCACGAAAACGGCCGGCGCACCTGGGGCCACAGCATGCTGGTCGACCCCTGGGGTGAGGTCGCAGCGCTGCACGCAGAAGGCGCCGGCATCGCCCTGGGCACGCTGGCCAGGGCGCGCCTGCGCGAGGTGCGCAGCCAGCTGCCTGCCCTGGGCCATCGCGTGCTGTGAGCAAGCCGCGCCGAACCCTGTGGCAGCGCTGGCGTGGTGCCTGGCGGCGCTGGTCGCTGTGGACGCTGCTGGTGGCCCTGGTGGTGGCCATGCTGGTCACCGTGGTCTGGCTGGCCGGGCGCTACGAAGCCAGCCAGGTGCAAAGCCGGCTCGAACGCGACACGTCAGACGCCGTCTCGGACGTGCGCGTGGCCCTCACGCGCAACCTGCAGAGCCTGCAGGCCCTGCATGCCGATGACCCGGGCATCCTGGCCTGGGAGGTGAATGCCTCCGAGCTGCTGCGCGGCCACCGCGAACTGGTGCGCCTGGAGTGGCGCGACACCGGCATGCGGCTGCGCTCGCAGGTGCAGACACCGTACCGCCCCGTGTACTGGGACCGGGGCACGCGCGAGAGCGCCCACTCCGATGCCTCGCTGGCTTGTGCCAATGCGCGCCGGCTGAGCGGGCCGGCGTATTCCAGCAGCTACTTCCAGCCGCATGGCGACGGCCTGGGCTCGGAGATGATGGAGCTGTGCCTGCCCATCACGTCGGGCGGGCGCAGCACCGGCTTCCTGGTGGCCACCTATGCGCTCAACGCCATGCTCGAAGACCTGGTGGGGCACAGCCTCACGCGCAGCCAGGAGGCTTCCTTCACCGAGGCCGACGGCACGCGCCTGGCGGTGCTGGGCGCGGCGCGGCGCGGCTCGCGCATGTTCACGGCCACGCACCTGCTGGACCTGCCCGGCGCCACCCTGGTGCTGCGCATGGACACCTGGCACAGCGCCCCGAGCCTGTTCCCCAACGTGCTCACGGCGCTGGTCACGGCCATGTCCATCGCGCTGGTCACGGTGATGGTGGTGCTGGTGCGCGACAACCGCCGGCGCCTGCGCGCCGAGCGCGACCTGGGGGACGCGCTGGCGTTTCGCAAGGCCATGGAGGATTCGCTGGTCACGGGCCTGCGTGCGCGCGACCTGGAGGGCCGCATCACCTACGTCAACCCGGCGTTCTGCGACATGGTGGGCTTTGCGCCGCAGGAGCTGCTGGGCCTGAGCGTATCGGCCCCCTACTGGCCGCCCGAGCGCGTGGAGGAATACCAGCAGCGCCAGGCCATCCGCTTTGCCGGCTACATGCCGCCGCGCGAAGGCTTCGAGTCGGAGTTCATGCGCAAGGATGGCACGCGCTTTCCGGTGCTCATCATCGAGGCGCCGCTGATCAATGCCCAGGGGCTGCACACCGGCTGGATGAGCGCCTTTCTCGACATCAGCGAGCAGCGCCGCATCGAGGAACTCTCGCGCGCCTCGCAGGAGCGCCTGCAGGCCACGGCGCGCCTGGCCACCGTGGGCGAGATGGCTTCGCTGCTCAGCCACGAGCTGAACCAGCCGCTGGCGGCCATATCGAGCTACGCCACGGGCTCCATGAACCTGCTGCAGGCACCCGCTGGCGCGGGTGAGGTGCCGCCACCCGAAAGCCTGCAGGACGTGCGCATGGCCATGCAGCAGATTGCGCGCCAGGCCGAGCGTGCGGGCAAGGTGATCAAGAGCGTGCACGACTTCGTGCGCCGCCGCGACCAGGCGCGCGAGGCCGTCACGGCGCAGCAATTGCTCGACGCCATCATGCCGCTGGTGAGCCTGCAGGCGCGCAAGATCGGCGTGCGGGTCCACACCGTGATGGAGCCGGAGCTGCCCGCTGCGCTGTGCGACCGCACCATGGTCGAGCAGGTGCTGCTCAACCTGGCGCGCAACGCCATGCAGGCCATGGACGTGCCGGGCATCTCCAAGCGGGTGCTGGAGATCCGGGCGCGCCGCGCCGCATCGAACGCGCACCAGGCCTGGATCGAGTTCTCCGTGGCCGACCTGGGTGCCGGCATCGAACCCGACGTGGCCGAACGCCTGTTCACCCCCTTCTTCACCACGCGCGCCGAGGGCATGGGGCTGGGCCTGAGCCTGTGCCGCACCGTCATCGAGCAGCATGGCGGTTTTCTCGGTTTTGCCGCCAACGAACCGCGTGGTACGGTATTCACCTTCACGCTGCCCGTCTACCAACCTGCACCCTCCTGATGGAACCCGTCTCCAATGCCACCGTGTACATCGTCGACGACGATGCGGGCGTGCGCGAAGCGCTGGCCTGGCTGCTGCGCTCGCGCCGCCTGCCCAGCGAGTCCTTCGACAGCGCCGAAGCCTTCGATGCCGCGCTGCAGTCGCGCCCGGCGCAGCGCCAGCCCTGCTGCCTGCTGCTGGACGTGCGCATGCCGGGCATGAGCGGCCTGGCGCTGTTCGACCTGCTGATCGTGCGCGGCGACCTGGCGACCATGCCGGTGATCTTTCTCACCGGCCATGCCGATGTGCCTACCGCCGTGGATGCGGTCAAGCGCGGCGCCTTCGACTTCTGCGAAAAGCCGTTTTCCGACAACGCGCTGGTGGACCGCATCGAGCAGGCGCTGGCGCAATCAGCCGCCCACCTGGCCGCGCTGCGCGAGCGCAGCGACCTGCAGGTGCGTCTGGCGGACCTGACCGAGCGCGAACGCGACGTGATGGACCTGGTGGTGGCGGGCCTGCCCAACAAGCTCATCGCGGACCAGCTCGACATCAGCGTGCGCACGGTGGAAGTGCACCGCGCGCGCGTGTTCGACAAGATGCAGGTGAAATCAGCCGTGGAGCTGGCCAACCTGCTGCGCCTGGGGCATTGATACCCGCGTTCAGTCCTTGGGTGTCGGCGCGCTGGCGTCCTTGCCTTCCTCAGGTTCCGGGGCCTTGAGTTCGCCGCTGCGGCGCCCCGAAAACATGGTCCACCAGACAATGGCCACCAGCACCACCAGCGCCAGCAGCGCTTCAAGCAAAATCAGACCCATGAAATTGACACTCCTGCGCCTTGTGATGACGGCGCTGATTGTAGGAACGCTGGCCGCCTGCGCCTCCCGGCCTGCCCCCACAAGCCCCTCTCCGCCTGGGGCCATCTTCCCCGCGCCGGTGCCTGGTGCCGTGTTCGTCCCAGGGGACAACGGCCCCCTGCCGCAGGCCATGGCACAGCCCAAGAGCCGCTGGATCCCGGTGCGCTGGGCCGAGCTGCCGGGCTTTGCCAACGACGCGCTGCACGAGGCTTGGAACGCCTGGATCAAGAGCTGCGAGCGCCCCGCGCCGCAGTTCACGCTGCTGTGCGGCGAGGTGCGCCAATTGAGCATCGCCACGCCCGAGGAGCAGCGCGCCTGGATGGTGGCACGGCTGCAGCCCTACCGCGTGGAGTCGGCCGAGGGCAACCCCGAGGGCCTGCTCACCGCCTACTATGAGCCGATGATCGATGCCGCGCGCCAGCCCGGCAATGGTTTTACCGTGCCGGTGTACCGCCTGCCCGCGGGGCATGGTGCGCGCAAGCCCTGGTACACGCGCCAGCAGATCGACACCCTGCCCGAGGCGCAGGCCGCGCTGCAGGGCCGTGCCATCGCCTGGCTGCGCGACCCGGTCGAATCGATGGTGCTGCACATCCAGGGCTCGGGCCGCCTGCGCGTGGCCGAGCCCGATGGCTCGGTGACCCTGGTGCGCGTGGCCTACGCCGGCACCAACGACCAGCCCTACCAGAGCGTGGGCCGCTGGCTGCTGGACCAGGGCGCCACGCGCGACGCCACCTGGCCCGGCATCCGCGCCTGGCTGGCGCAGAACCCGCAGCGCACCAACGAGCTGCTCTGGGCCAACCCGCGCTACGTGTTCTTCCGCGAAGAGACGCTCGACGGCATGGAGGCCGGCTTCGGCCCCAAGGGCGCGCAGGGCGTGGCGCTCACGCCGGGCCGCTCGATCGCGGTGGACCGCCAGAGCATTCCCTACGGCACGCCCGTGTGGCTGGCCTCCACCGGGCCCCAGGTGCAACTGAACCGCCTGGTGCTGGCGCAGGACACGGGCAGCGCCATCCTGGGCGCCGTGCGGGCCGACTACTTCACGGGCTGGGGGCAGGAGGCCGGCGACATCGCCGGCCGGCTCAAGCAGGGGCTGCGGCTGTGGGTGCTCTGGCCCAAATAGGCATCTCCATGCCTTGCCCCGCTCCAACCAAGGGGGATAAAGCGGCATGCGCGTGACCGAGCAGCAACTGCGCACTGTGGTGCTGGCCCAGGCGATCGAGCATGTCGACACCGAGCGCACGCTCATCGGCCAGGCCGAGATCGACGATGCCACACGCAGCGCCATCGCTGCGGCCCGCGAGCGCGGCGTGCAGCGCGTGGACGTGGGCGACATTGTGCTCGACCGGACTGCCGCCATCGTCGCGCGTGCCAGTGGCAGGGACGCCGCCATTGCGGCGCTGGAGCGGCCCAGTGTGCGCCTGCAGTGGTTGGCCCGCGCCCTGCCCCTGGCCGCCCTGCTGCTGGGGCTGGCCATCGACCGCATCGCCAACGCGCACCGCGTGGACCTGCTCTCGGCCCCGCTGCTGCTGGTGCTTGCCTGGAACCTGGCCCTGTATTGCTTGCTCGCCTACCGTGCCGCGCGTCCACCGACCGGTGGCGAGCGGGTGATGCGGGCGATGCCGGCGTTGTGCCACTGGGTATGCGCGCCCAGCGCACGCGCGGGGCGGCGGAGCCTGACGGCCCGCATCGCGGCGCAATTCCATCAGCGATGGTTCGCCCACACCGCAGGACTCTTCGCGCAGCGCACTTCAGGCGTGTTGCACCTGTGTGCGGCGGCCTGGGCAGCGGGGATCGCGTCCTCGCTGCTGCTGCGGGGTCTGGTCGTTCGCTACCAGTTCGGCTGGGAAAGCACCTTCCTCGATGCCGGGCATGTGCACGCCATCGTCACGGTGCTTTTCTGGCCGCTCACCGCCTTGGTCGGCCTAGCCCCGTTCTCGCTGCAGGACATCGCCGCCACCCAGGACTTTGCGGGCGAAGGCGTCGCAGGCAGCCGCTGGGTGTGGATGTACGTGGGCTTGCTGGCCCTCTTCGTGGTGCTGCCTCGGCTGGCCCTGGTGGCCTGGGCGCGCTGGCAACAGGCCCGGCTGACCCGGTCATTGCGCATCGACCCGCAGGACAGTGCCTTCGACACGGTGCGCCAGGGGATGCCGAGCGACATCCTTGTCGGGCTGCAGTCCTCGGACGCCGCGCAAGCCACCGCCCTGCACGGCATTGTGGCCTGGCACGCGCAGCAGGGGGTGGTGCACAGTGCGCAGGGTGATCGCCTTCGCTTCGTTGACGCCGCCGGAACCGCCGACAGCCAGCCGGTCGATGCGGTACTGGCCTGGGGCAGCGTGCCGGGTGGCGCACCTGTTCCCCCTGCCTGGCAGGCAGCGCCCTTGCTGGAACTGCGCTGGCAGGAGTTCGCCGAGAGCTGGGTGCTGGAGCCGGCGCTGTTCGACCGCCTGGGCGCCTTGCTGCCCCCGGCACCAGCCGGCGCTGGGGAGGCTGCGCCAGGCCTGGGTGGCGCGCAATGAAGAGCGCTTTGAAACATCGCTGCAGGCCCTGGCGCAGCACCTGCGCGCTGTTGCCAGCCTCAGCGCGGGTGGGGGCGCGAATGACCATGCCGCGCGCTATGCGCAGCAGGTGCAGGCGCTTGATGCCGTGCTGTGGTCGCTCCATGGGCATGGTGCCGTGCCACAAGGGCCGGCGCCTTCTGGCCCCCATGGGGTGCCAGCGCGCAAGGCGGATGGAACGGCGATGGTCCTTGGCACATCCGCCGGCGCCGCCGCAGGCGCTGCGGCGGGTGCCAAGGTTGGAGCGCTGATCGACATAGGCTCTGGCGGCATGACGCTGGGGGCCGGCACGGCCCTGGGGGCGCTGCTCGGCGGCACCACCGCCTGGGTGTTGCGCAGTTTCCAGAAGAAGGGCGCGGCCGAGGAGGTGTTGCGGCATATTGCCGAAGCGGCCTGCACCCGCTACCTGGTCATCGCGCACCAGGCCCGCGTGCCGGTGCAGGAGTCTGCTCGGCTCGCAGAACGCTGGTGTGCCGAGGTGACGGCGACCGTGGCCGTGCACGGGGCCGCCCTGGATGGGGCGCTCAAGGCCGGGCCTGCCCCGGCCGACCCCTTGCTGCCGCTGCTGCGCTCCATGCTGCAGGGGGTTCTGCGGCGCAGTTTCAGGCCGGCTGCGCAGGGCGGGGCATAACGCCGCAAGCAGACCGAGAGATCAGCGCTCCACCACGAAGCGCGAGACCACAGGTGGGGCGTCGCCCAGGTGGAAGGCCAGCTTGCGTTCGCGCAGCGCCACGTCGGAGGCGGTGACCCGGTCGAAGCGGCGCAGGTGCTCGGTCCAGGATTCGTCCTCGATCTGCTCCATGTAGCGGGCCGGGTCGGCGATGTCGTGCTGCAGCTGCCACGAGAGCGCGCCCTGGCGCAGGCGGCTGCGGCGGCTTTCCTGCATGAGCGCGCGGAAGTCGGTGGCGCGTGCGGGGTCGATGAAGTACTCGATGGTGACCACCACATGCCCGCGTTCGGGCGGGGTGGGCGCCACGGGGGCCTTGAAGGCCTGGGACGGGCTCAGGTCTTCCTCGATGCTGCGGTCGGCCACCAAGCGCTGCACGACCACCATGGCAATGGTGCCCGTAACGGCGGCCAGCGCGAGGCTGGTGTGCACGCTGGTGAGCGTGGCCACCTGGCCCCACACCGCAGCGCCCAGGGCGGTCGAGCCCATGATGGCCATCTGGTAGATGGACATGCCGCGTGCCCGCACCCAGTTGGGCAGCGCCAGCTGGGCCGACACACTGAGCGAGTTGGCCGTGGTGATCCAGGCCATACCACCCACGAGCATCGCGGGCACGGCCACGTAGACATTGGGCGCCACGGCCATCACGCCAGTGGCTGCCGCCTGCAGCAGGGTGCCGCGCAGCACCAGCACGTCGCGCGGCATGGCCTGGCGTAGGCGCGGCAGGAACATGGCGGCCACGATGGCCCCCGCCCCCATGGATGCCAGAAGCAGCGTGAAGGTGCCCGCGCCGCCGCCCTCCAGGCCCTTGGCCAGTAGGGGCAGCATGGCCAGCAGGGCGGTGGCGTGCAGGAAGAAGATGGAGATGCGCCAGAGCACGGCGCGCATGCGCGGCGACTGGCGCACAAACTGCAGGCCCACGCGCATGGCACTGGGCAGCCGCTCGCGTCCCAGGGGGCTTGGCACGTGGTCGCGCTTCCAGCGCATGATCACCAGGCCCGAGCCCACCGACAGCACCGCGTTGAGCACGAAGACCCAGGCGCTGCCGGCGCTGGCGATGATGGCGCCGGCCACCAGCGGGCCGATGATGCGCGAGGCGTTCATGGCGATGCCATTGAGGGCCAGGGCCGCAGGCAGGTGGGCGCGGCTGACCAGCTCGGGCACGATGGCGGAGAACACCGGCCAGCGCATGGCCAGCCCGATGCCGTTGGCAAAGGTCAGCCCCAGCAGCAGTGGCGCCGTCATGCCGCCGACCAGCACGGCCGCGCACAGCACCAGCGCCACGGCGGCCACCCAGAACTGCGTGGCCATGAAGTAGCGCCGCCGGTCCAGGATGTCGGCCAGCGCGCCGCTGGGCAGGCCCAGCAGGAACACCGGCAGGGTGGAGGCCGACTGCACCAGCGCCACCAGGATCGGTGAGGTGGTGAGCGAGGTCATGAGCCAGGCGGCCGCCACGTCGTTCATCCACATGCAGGTATTGGCCGCCACCCAGGTCAGCCAGAGCATGCGGAACACGGGCACCGAGAGTGGTGCCAGGGTGGACAGCGAGGCCCGCTGCTCGGCGGTCGGACCGGGCTGGGCGGCTGTGGCTTCTTCTGTGGTTCCCTGCGCAGTGCCGGCCCTCACGTTGGTGGGGGCGGGTTCGGGTGCGACGCTGCGCGTGCTTTCGTGGGACGGCAATGGTGGCATGCCCCCCTATTGTGCGACGGTTGGAGTGGCCGTGCTGGGTCAGCGCCAAATAGCCGACTGCAGGCCTGTCTCCTCCCCCAGCACATCTTCACACCGCATCGGTGGGCTCAGCCAGTGCGTGGTTGCCCGCCCGCCTGGTCTGCCGCAGCAGCAGCCAGGCCATGAGCGCCAGCGCCCCCACGCCTGCCAGCAGCACGCCCCACAGCACGGCACTTCGCGTGGAGATGCCGCTGCTGGCGGCTGCAGCAGACACCAGCGCGCTGTCTTTGGGCTTGCCCCCGGTGATGTCGGCCCGCGCTACATCGGCCAGTGCCATGGGCAACTGGTTCTCCTGAGCGGGCTGGTAGCCCGGCACCAGGCTGGCCAGGGGCAGGAAGGCACTGGCCGCCGCGCTGGCGCCGGGCAGCCCAGCCGCCAGTGTGAAGGGCCCTTGCCCGCTGGCCAGGAACACCAGCTGCGCGGGCTCGAACTGCAGCGCCATCTCGGGCGCGGCGGCAAAGCCGGGGGTCTTGGGGTCGGCTTCGATCTTGATCTCGCGCACCGAGGCGCCGCCCAGCTCGATGGGGCCGCTGGCCTGCTCCTTGCCTGCCATGGTCATCCTGTAGACCACCGCGCTCGCCAGCGGCGACCAGGGCTGCTCGCGGTGGTTGCGGCCCAGCACGCGCACAGGGATCAGCACATTGTTGCCGGGCGGCTTGATCTGGAGCGCGGCGACTGGCGTAGCAAACGGCAGCGCAAACACCAGTTCACGCGGATTGGTGCCCAGTGGCGGCACCGCCATGCTGGCGCTGACGCGCTCGCGCGGGCCCGTTTTGGTCGAGGTAGCCAGCTTGACGCCGCGCAAGGTCACGGCAGCGTCGCCCCAGGTCACGCGCAGGTAGTGGTCCTTGAGGTCGGCGCGCTGCAGGTCGATCTGCTCGCTGCCCAGACGGCCTGGTGCCGTGGGTGCCACCGCAGCGTCGGCGCGGTACAGCACGGTCTCGGCCAGTGGGTGCCAGTGCTTGAGGTCCTTGCTGGCCTGCACCTGGAACGTCACGGGTTGGCCTGCTGGCAGATCCGCGTCCAGGGCCATGCGGTTCGCGGGCAGCTGCACATCGCGCGCGTCGAGCAACGCGCCCCGCACGGTTTGTGTGGCTGCAGGACCTGCTGTGCCGGCGCTGTCGATCTGCACCACGCGCTGGCCCTGGCGCTCCTCGATGCGCAGCGACAGGCCTTCCAGCCCTGCCGTCCCCGCGCTGGCAGCGCCCAGGATGGGATAAGCGGGCAAGGTCACTGACTCCTCGGGGGCGCTGGCCGCTGCCAAACCGGCCAGTGCCATGGGCACGGGCTGGCCCGGGCCGTTGAAAAGGCGCAGGTCGCCGTAGCCCGGGCTTTGCAGGCGCACCAGTACCTCGGCGGGCAGCAGCATGCGCTGCAGCGGCGCATCGGCCGCGAGCGTTACGGGAATGCGGATGGCGTAGGCCGCAGGGTTGTTGGCATCGGTCACCGCGTGGGCCGCACTGGCACACAGGGACAGGGCGGCAGCGGCCAGTGCCAGGGGCAGGTTCAGAGCGACAGGCTTCATGGGAGTAGTGCTTCTTGTTGCGATGGCGCCAGCGGTGGCGCAGCAGGCTCCGCGCGGGCATCCGCCTTGGGCGGCAACGGCGCGAAGTAGCCCACCACCAGCATGAGCGCGCCCACGGCGATGAAGGCAATGATGCGTTCGGCACCGCCGGCATTGGACAAATCGATCAGCAGCAGCTTGACCACCACCCCGCCCAGCAGGCCCGCGCCCACCAGCCACAGTGAACGCTGCACGCGCCGGTGCGCCAGCACCATCATGCTGAGCGCCAGCAGCGTCCACAGGATGGCGTAACCGGTCTGCACCACGAAGCTGTCGAACAGCGCCGACGCACCCCAGGGCACGCCGAAGAAGTGGTGGGCCACACGCAACCACACGGTGTTGATCACGATGAACGCCAGCAGCGCCAACGCCTGCAGCGCATGGCGCCCGGTGACCCAGCCCGAGCGGGCCGGGAGCGGCAGCGCCGAAAGCAGTACCCGCCGCCAAAACACCAGGCCGCCCAGCGCGAGCGCGAGCGTCAGGTCGGTGGGGTTGAACAGTGGAATGTAGGGCAGCGGCGCGGTGTGGCCCGACGAATGCACTGCCGCTAACAGCGCGCCCCAGAACACCATCACCGCCAGGGGCAGGGCCGCCAGCCAGTAGTAGGCCTCGGCATGTGGGTTGAGCGGCCATGGCAGTGCTGCACGCGCTGCCAGCCGGTTGCCACGACCCGCCCACAGCGCCAGCAGCATCAACACCGCAATGGCGCTGACCAGCAGGACCACACCGGCCCAAGAGGTACGCCACAGCTCAGCCTTGCCGATGCCGGACCACAGGCAGTCGGCCAGCAGCAAAGTCACCAGCCACGCTGTGGCGGCATGGAACCAGCCAACGAGCGAGGTGGGCGCACCTGGCTTGCCATCCACATCGGCCGTCACCTGCAGGCGGTCCGTCTGCCGCAGCATCCACACATGCAGCGCCAGCACGATGGGCCACACGGCCCAGGCGGGGGTGGCGAGCACGCGGTAGCCGTCGGCCACCTGCACGACCAACCCCAGCGCCAGCACGGCAACGGTGCCGCGCGCCGGCCAGGTAGCCACTGCCCAGCGCGTGCGAAGGCCCAGCACCATCGACAGCGCGGCGCTGAGCACGACGGCCAGCATGGCCAACAGTCCGGTCACCTGTTCGGAGAACACCGATATGGGCCACTGGCCGGCTTCCAGGCCGGGCACACGCCGCGTGATTTCCATGAGCCAGGCCAGGCACCAGAACACAAAGCCGTAGAGATAGGCCGGGTTGGACAGCCGCGCCTCAAGACCCGCATAACCCCGGGCCCAGGCCGAGCCGCTGTGCGGCAGCGGCTGGCGCAGCCACCAGGCCAGCAGCAGCGAGGGCAGCGCGATCAGCAACGCGCCCAGGAAGGCAGGGTTGACCAGCGGCAGCGGCGAGATGCTGGAGGTGCTGCCTAGGAAAGCCAGCATGGCCACGACCTGCAGCACAAGCCCGAATGCGCGCGGCATCCAGCGGGCCTGGCGCATGCCCACCCAGAAAGCGCCTGCGCCTTCGAGCGCCCAGACCGCAGACGTCCATTGAGCGTCCAGCGCCAGCGGCACGGCCAGTGTGGCAAAGCCCACGCCAACGGCAATGAAACATTCGACGAGCAGGCGCCAGCTGTCCAGCGCGCGGCGCGCCAACACTGTCGCTGTCACCAGGTACAGCGCGGCAAAGGCCATTGAGGAGAAGGCGGCGCCCAGCTCGAAAGGCTGTACCAGCCCGGCCTGCAGACCAAAACCCACCAGCGGCGTACCGAAGACCAGCATGGTGTCGACGGCATTGCCCAGCTTGGTGGGTGTGTTGCGGGCATAGAGGATGGCAGCACAAAGGTAGATCAGCACAAAGCCCGCAAGGAAGGGCTGCGTGCTGGCGTAGTTCTCGGGCTGGTACTTGAGCGCACCCCATGCCGAGGCGACGCCAAAGGTGGCGACAAAGCCCACCACGTTGAGCATGCGCCAGGAGCGCTTGTGCGCAATGAAGAGAATGGCCAGGTTCAGCAGGGTGTAGTAGCTGAACAGGCCCACATGACTGCCCTGACCCGTGGACAGCAGGATGGGTGCGGCAAAGCCACCGGCAAACGCAGCCACGGCAAGTGCGCGCGAGTCCTGCAGCAACGCCAGCGCGCAGCTAGCCGCGCAGACCGCGATCATCAGACCGAAGGCATAGAGCGGTGGCAGCAGCCCGTAGAGCCGGAAGGCGGCGAACACGGTGAGGTACATGACCGCCACGCCACCGCCCTGCAGGGCCAGCGCAAAAGCGGGCTTGTCAGCGCGCTTGCGAAAGCCCACCACCAGCAGCGAAATGCCCACAGCTGCGACCGCAGCCAGGCGGAATTCGACCGGCAACAGCCCGGCCGAAGCGGCATACCGTGCAAGGAAGGACAGGCCAATGAACAAAATCACCAGGCCTACCCGCACGATGGTGTTGCCGCCCAGCAGCCAGTTCCTGGCTGCAAGCACGGCCTGCTCCAAGGGGTTGGGTGGGGCGGGCTGGCGAAGTGCATCGGGCCGGGCAGGCACCGGAGCCAAGGTGGAGGCCGAGGTCGGGACGAGCGGCAGGCCGTGCGGCGTGAGTTCGCCCGTCCAGAACGGATCGTCCGTGTCCGGGCGTTCGTCCAGGGTCGCCGGCGGGGGGGGCGGTGAGGGCGAGGCCACTTGTGCCCGGTCTTCGGCCGTGGGCGCCGCCGCAGCCGGCGGTGCGACAGCCTTCGGAGCCTGCGCCTGCAACTCGGTACGAATGGCGGAGCGCACCGCCCAGCGCAACGACAGCCCGGCAAAAAAGCCCAGGATGGCGCCGACGAACGGTCCGAAGTCGCCATGGCCGCCAAACCACGAACTCAGCACCGCGCCCCAAAAAATGCCCCAGATGATCATGCCGCTCGCTCCCTCTTTGGGACTTCCTTCGACAGGCCGCCGGCCGGTACCAAAGAAGCCATCGTATTTTTAGCCCCATCGGCCAACGCGCAACCCCTGAGCATTGCGGCAAAGCGCACCGGTCGTGGAGGGGGTGCGCGCGGCAGCTGGGTGGTTCCGCGGTGGTTGTGCCGTGGCGTCGCTGGCTTATACAGCACACCCTGTGGTGAGTCCACGCCCGAACGCCTTGTTACCTTGCAGGGCGTCGGGCGTCGGGCAGCGTACCAGCCCTGTGCGCAGCGGCATGTCAGCGCCGATATCCGGCAAAAATAGACCCTGGCGCATGTCCATCCAATGCAATTTGCTACAAAATCAGTAGCGTCATCATTTCGTCCGGGCCAGGTGCGTGAGCGGCAGCGCCCCGCTGGCCTTGACTTCGCCCAGGGAGAAGCTGGTGTGCATGTCTTTCACATTCGGCAGGTTGAGCAGCACGTTGCGCGCGAACTGCGAAAAGCTCTCCAGATCGCGCGCCACCACCTGCAGCTCGAAGGTGCCGGTGCCGCTGATGTAGTGGCAGGCCACGACCTCGGGGATCAGGGCGATCGCGTCTTCCATCTCGCGCGTGAGGTTGCCCGTGCTGCGGTCGGCGTCCAGGCGCACGAAGGCCAGCACCCCGAGGCCGATCTTGTTGCGGTCGATCTCGGCGCGGTAGCCCTTGATGAAGCCTTCTTCCTCCAGCGCACGCACGCGGCGCCAGCATGGCGCGGCCGACAGGCCCACGCGCTGGGCCAGCTCGGCATTGGTCAGCCGGGCATCGGTCTGCAGCTCGTTGAGGATGGCGATGTCGAATTTGTCGAGAGTGTTCACAAAATGACCAATTTAAGAAAGATCCTTTCTCAGAATAGCCCAAATGCGGCACACAACGCAAAGACTTATCAGCGGAGCAGGCATACACTTATCTCACATTGGAGGCGCTGCACTAAACGTGTGGCGCGGCCGTGAACCCCGCCCTCACAAGGGGCGTACCCCACAAAAAAGCCATTGGAGACATAGCCATGAACGCACCACTGCCCGAGCACATCCGCAAGGCCCTAGAAACTGTCACTCTGGATGACAAATACGCCTTGGACAGTGGCCGGGCCTTCATGAGCGGGGTGCAGGCCCTCGTTCGCTTGCCCATGCTGCAGCGCCAGCGCGATGCGATGGAGGGGCTCAACACGGCCGGCTTCATCAGCGGCTATCGCGGCTCCCCCCTGGGTACCTACGACCAATCCCTGTGGGCCGCCAAGAAGCACCTGGCGGCGAACAACATCGTCTTCCAGCCCGGGGTGAACGAGGAACTCGGCGCGACGGCCGTGTGGGGCACGCAGCAGCTGGACCTGTACCCGCAGAGCAGGAAGTTCGACGGCGTCTTCGGCATCTGGTACGGCAAGGGCCCGGGCGTGGACCGCTGCTCGGACGTGTTCAAGCACGCCAACATGGCCGGCACGGCCAAGCATGGCGGGGTGATCGCCATTGCCGGCGACGACCACATCAGCAAGAGCAGCACGGCCGCGCACCAGAGCGATCACATCTTCAAGGCCTGCGGCACGCCGGTGTTCTTTCCGAGCAGCGTTCAGGAAATCCTGGACATGGGTCTGCACGCCTTTGCCATGAGCCGTTTTTCGGGCGTGTGGTCGGGCATGAAGACCATCCAGGAAGTGGTCGAATCGTCGAGCAGCATCTCGGTGGACCCGGATCGCGTGAAGATCGTGATGCCCGAGGACTTCGTGATGCCGCCCGGCGGCCTGCACATCCGCTGGCCCGACGCGCCGCTGGAGCAGGAGGCGCGCCTCATGGACTACAAGTGGTACGCAGCCCTGGCCTATGTGCGCGCCAACAAGCTCAACTACAACGTGATCCAGGGGCCCAACGACCGCTTCGGCATCATCGCCAGCGGCAAGGCCTACAACGACACGCGCCAGGCCCTGGTGGACCTGGGCCTCGATGACGACACCTGCCGCCAGCTCGGCATCCGCGTGCACAAGGTCAACGTGGTCTGGCCGCTCGAGGCCACCATCACGCGCGATTTTGCCCAGGGCCTGCAGGAGATCCTGGTGGTCGAGGAAAAGCGCCAGGTCATCGAATACCAGCTCAAGGAAGAGCTGTACAACTGGCGCTCGGACGTGCGCCCCCATGTGCTGGGCAAGTTCGACGAGCCCGAGGGCGATGCCACCGGCGGCGAATGGTCCATGCCCAACCCCAGCCAGAACTGGCTGTTGCGCGCCAAGGCCGACCTGACGCCCGCCATCATCGCCAAGGCGATTGCCAAGCGCCTTAAGAAGCTCGGTGTGTCGAGCGACATCATCGCGCGCATGGATTCGCGCATCGCCGTCATCGAGGCCAGCGAGCGCGCGATGGCCGAGCTCAAGGTGGACACGGGCGAGCGCGCCCCCTGGTTCTGCAGCGGCTGCCCGCACAACACCAGCACCCGCGTCCCCGAGGGCTCGCGCGCCGTGGCCGGCATTGGCTGCCACTACATGGCCAACTGGATGCCCGACCGCAACACCTCCACCTTCACGCAGATGGGTGGCGAGGGCGTGACCTGGGTGGGCCAGGCACCGTTCACCACCGACCAGCATGTGTTTGCCAACCTGGGCGACGGCACCTACTTCCACAGCGGGCTGCTGGCCATCCGCCAGAGCATCGCCGCAGGCACCACCATCACCTACAAGGTGCTCTACAACGACGCCGTGGCCATGACCGGCGGCCAGCAGGTGGGCGAGCGGCCCGAGGGCCATTCGGTGCTGCAGATCATGAACAGCCTGAAGTCCGAGGGCGTGGTCAAGCTCATCATCGTGACCGATGAACCGCAGAAGTACGACGGCGTGGCGCTGGCCGAAGGCGTGACGGTGCACCACCGCGACGAACTCGACACGCTGCAGCGCCAGTTCCGCGAGATCAAGGGCTGCACGGTCATCATCTACGACCAGACCTGCGCCACCGAAAAGCGCCGCCGCAGGAAGCGCGGCACCCTGGCGACGCCGGACAAGACCGTGGTCATCAACGACCTGGTGTGCGAGGGCTGCGGCGATTGCTCCACCAAGTCGAACTGCCTGAGCGTGGAGCCGGTGGAGACGGAATTCGGCCGCAAGCGCCGCATCAACCAGAGCACCTGCAACAAGGACTACTCCTGCGTGAACGGCTTCTGCCCGAGCTTCGTCACGGTGGAAGGCGGCAAGCTCAAGAAGCCCAAGAAGGAAAAGAAGGGCGACCTGGCCAGCCTGCCGGCCATCCCGGACCCGGTACTGCCGGTGGCCGAGACGGCCTGGGGCATCGTGGTCGGCGGCGTGGGCGGCACGGGCGTGATCACCATCGGCTCTTTGCTGGGCATGGCCGCGCACCTGGATGGCAAGGGCGTCATCACCCAGGACGCCGGTGGCCTGGCCCAGAAGGGCGGCGCCACCTGGAGCCACATCCAGATCGCCAACCGCCCCGAGGCCATCTACACCACCAAGGTCGATACCGCCAAGGCCGACCTGGTGATCGGCTGCGATTCCATCGTCGCCGCGCACAAGTACACCCTGGCCGTGATGCAGCCGGGCCGCACCTTCGTGGCCCTCAACACGCATGGCACGCCCACGGCGGCCTTCGTGACCAACCCGAACTGGCAGTTCCCCGGTGCCAACTGCGACAGCGCCATCGAGGCGGCCGTGGGGGCCGGTGGCGTGGGCAGCTTCGATGCCGAGCAGGTTGCCACCCAACTGCTGGGCGACAGCATCTACACCAACCCGCTGATGCTGGGCTACGCATGGCAGAAAGGCCGCGTGCCGCTGACGTTCGCTTCGCTGATGCGCGCCATGGAACTCAATGGCGTGCAGGTGGACAACAACAAGGCAGCGTTCGAATGGGGCCGCCGCTGCGCCCATGACCTCAAGGCCGTGCAGTCGCTGTTCCAGGCCGCGCAGGTGATCGAGTTCGTCAAGAAGCCTTCGCTGACCGAGATGCTGTCCAAGCGTGTGGACTTCCTCACGGGTTACCAGAACGCCGCCTACGCCTCCGAGTACACGGCCTTCGTGGAAAAGGTGCGGGCCGCCGAGGGCAAGCTGGGCGCCGGCACCCGCCTGTCGGAGGCGGTGGCCCGCTATCTGTTCAAGCTCATGGCCTACAAGGACGAGTACGAGGTGGCGCGCCTGCACACCGACAAGGCCTTCACGGACAAAATCGCGAACATGTTCGAAGGCGATTACAAGCTGGTGCACCACCTGGCACCGCCCATGACGGCCAAGAAGAACGACCGTGGCGAGTTGGTCAAGCAGCCATTCGGCCCGTGGATGCGCAGCGCCTTCGGCGTGCTGGCCAAGCTCAAGGGCCTGCGCGGCACCGCGTTCGACGTGTTTGGCCGCACCGAGGAGCGCCGCATGGAGCGCGCGCTGATCGTGGAGTACCGCGCCTCGATCGACGAGTTGCTGCAGGGCCTGACGGCCGACAACCTGGGGCTGGCCGTCGACATCGCGCGCATTCCCGAAGACATTCGCGGCTACGGCCATGTGAAGGAGCGCCACCTGGCCACGGCCCGCCCCAAGTGGGACGGCCTGATGGCCCAATGGCGCCAGGGCGGTGCCGTGCGGGCCGAGCGCAAGGCCGCTTGAAGTTGGGCGGCGTGGCCGCACCTTTCTCGCAGAGCCCGCGCTTGCGCGGGCTTTTTGCTATCAGGAGTGTAGCGTCACCTCCTTTGCTGGTTTGCCCTGGGCGGCATTGTGTAGCGGGGCGTGGCGGTGGCGCCCGGCAGGCCGGTGGCAGGCAACAAACACCCGCCGCCGGCTTGGGTCATACCCCTTGGGGGCGTGGCAAGGGCCCGCATACAATGTCCTGTTGCGCCCAGCGCGCGCCTTGGCGCTCGCTGCAGGCGGTTTTCAGTGTGTTTTGACCATCCGTTGTGGAGTTTCGTCCGTGTTTATTTCTTCTGCTTTTGCCCAGACTGCTCCCGCCGCCGCTGCGGGCGGTGGTGACATGATGTCCTCGCTCACCGGCATGCTGCCCCTGGTGCTCATGTTCGTGGTGCTGTACTTCGTCATGATCCGCCCCCAGATGAAGAAACAGAAGGAGCACCGCGCCATGATCGACGCCATTGCCAAGGGCGATGAAGTGGCGACGGCTGGCGGCATCGTGGGCAAGGTCACGCGCCTGTCCGAAGGTTTCCTGCACATCGAGATCGCCAGCGGCGTTGAAGTTCAGCTGCAGCGCAGCGCCGTGGTGCAGGTCCTGCCCAAGGGCTCGGTCAAGTAAGGCCTTCCAGCCCCCTGTATCCGGGGCGTTCCGGCCTGCAAGGGCGGCGCCCCCTGAAGCTTTCCAAGAGGCAAGAGCGCGATCATGAACCGATATCCGGTGTGGAAGTACGCGATCCTGGTGATCGTGCTGCTGGTGGGGACCCTGTACACCCTGCCCAATTTCTTCGGCGAGGCGCCTGCCGTGCAGGTGTCGTCCGCCAAACCCTCTGCCGTGAAGGTGGACACCTCCGTACTGCAGCGCGTGGAAGAGGCGCTCAAGGCGGCCAACATCACGCCGGTGTCGGTGAGCCTGGAAGGCAATTCCGTGCGGGCGCAGCTCGATTCGGTGGAGACCCAGGGCAAGGCCAAGGACGCAATCCAGAAGGTCCTGGTTCCCAACGAGTCCGACGTCTCCTACGTGGTGGCGCTGAACATGTTCTCGCTGTCCCCCAAGTGGCTGACCTCGATCCACGCCATGCCCATGTACCTGGGCCTGGACCTGCGCGGTGGCGTGCACTTCATGCTCCAGGTGGACATGCAGGCCGCACTGACCAAGAAGGCCGAGTCGTATGCCGGCGATCTGCGCACCCTGCTGCGCGACAAGAGCATCCGCCATGGCGGCATCAGCCGCGATGGCCAGACCGTCGAAGTGCGCCTGCGCGACGAAGCCACGCTCACGGCGGCGCGCAACCTCATCAGCGACCAGTTCCCCGACCTGGTGAGCACCAGCGTGCCGGACGGCAGCGAGTTCAAGCTGCGCGCCAGCATCAAGCCCGAGGCCACGCGCCGCGTGCAGGAGCAGGCGCTCAAGCAGAACATGGTCACGCTGCACAACCGGATCAACGAACTGGGCGTGGCCGAACCCGTGATCCAGCAGCAGGGGCTGGACCGCATCGTGGTGCAACTGCCCGGCGTGCAGGACACGGCCAAGGCCAAAGACATTCTGGGCCGCACCGCCACGCTCGAAGTGCGCATGGTCGATGAGGGCACCGAAGCCCGCGCCGCCGAATCGGGCCGCGGCCCGGTGCCGTTCGGCTCCGAGCGCTACCCCGAGCGCAACGGCCAGCCCGTGGTGGTCAAGAAGCAGGTCATCCTGACCGGCGAAAACCTGACCGACGCCCAGCCCGGCTTTGATGGCCAGACCCAGGAGCCCACCGTGAACCTCACGCTGGACGCCAAGGGCTCGCGCATCTTCCGCGACATCACGCGCGAGAACATCGGCAAGCGCATGGCCATCGTGCTCTTCGAAAAGGGCAAGGGCGAAGTGGTCACGGCCCCTGTGATCCGCAGCGAAATCGGTGGTGGCCGGGTGCAGATCTCGGGCCGCATGACCACGGCCGAAGCCAACGACACGGCGCTGCTGCTGCGCGCCGGTTCGCTGGCCGCGCCCATGGAGATCATCGAGGAATACACCATCGGCCCGAGCCTGGGTGCCGACAACATCGAGCGTGGCATCCACAGCGTGGTCTGGGGCCTGGCGGCCATCGCGGCCTTCATGTGCTTCTACTACATGCTGTTCGGCGTGTTTTCCAGCATCGCGCTGGGGGTCAACGTGCTGCTGCTGATGGCCGTGCTGTCCATGTTGCAGGCCACGCTCACGCTGCCGGGCATTGCGGCCATGGCGCTCGCCATCGGCGTGGCCATCGACTCCAACGTGCTGATCAACGAACGCATCCGCGAGGAACTGCGCGCGGGCATGTCGCCGCAGGCGGCGATCAACACGGGTTACGAGCGCGCCTGGGCGACCATCCTGGACTCCAACGTGACCACACTGATCGCCGGCCTGGCCCTGCTCGCCTTCGGCTCCGGCCCGGTGCGCGGCTTTGCCGTGGTGCACTGCATCGGCATCCTGACCAGCATGTTCTCGGCCGTGTTCTTCTCGCGCGGCCTGGTGAACCTGTGGTACGGACGCCAGAAGAAGCTCAAGAGCGTATCGATCGGCCAGGTCTGGAAGCCGGACGCCGATACCGCTGTGGCCAAAACGAACTAAGGGGCAACGGCCATGGAATTCTTCCGCATCAAAAAAGACATCCCCTTCATGAAGCACGCGTTGATCTTCAACGCGATCTCCTTCATCACCTTTGCGCTGGCCGTGTTCTTCCTGCTCACGCGCGGGCTGCATCTGTCGGTGGAGTTCACGGGCGGCACGGTCATGGAAGTGGCCTACAGCCAGCCGGCCGAGCTGTCCAAGGTGCGCGAGACGGTATCGGCGCTGGGCTACCCGGACGTGCAGGTGCAGACCTTCGGCTCCGCACGGGATGTGATGATCCGCCTGCCCGTGCAAAAGGGCGTGACCTCCGCGCAGCAGAGCGAGGGCGTTCTGAAGGCCCTCAAGGCTGCGGACGCAGAGGTGACGCTGCGCCGTACCGAGTTCGTCGGTCCGCAGGTCGGCGAGGAGCTCGTGCACGGCGGCCTGATGGCGCTCGGGATGGTGGTGGTGGGCATCATGATCTACCTGGCCTTCCGCTTCGAGTGGAAGTTCGGGGTGGCGGCCATCATCGCCAACCTGCACGACGTTGTGATCATCCTCGGATTCTTCGCGTTCTTCCAGTGGGAGTTCTCGCTCTCGGTGCTGGCCGCCGTGCTGGCCGTGCTGGGGTATTCGGTCAACGAGTCGGTCGTGATCTTCGACCGGATCCGCGAGGCCTTCCGCAAGTACCGCAAGATGACGACGCACGAGGTGATCGACCACGCCATCACCAGCACCATGAGCCGCACCATCATCACCCACGCCTCCACCGAGGCGATGGTGCTGTCGATGTTCTTCTTCGGTGGCCCGAGCCTTCATTACTTTGCACTCGCGCTGACCATTGGTATCCTGTTCGGTATCTACTCGTCGGTGTTCGTGGCTGCGGCAATCGCCATGTGGCTGGGCGTCAAGCGCGAAGACCTGATCAAGACCACTACCAAAAAGGACGGCGATCCCAACGATCCCAACGCCGGGGCCACCGTCTGAACCGCTAATATTGGCGCATGCAAAACTCCCCTGCTCCCTCACCGCAGCGCCGCCTGGCACGCCTGGCACGCCAGCGGTTCGTCGAGGGGATGGGTGCAGGGATGGCGGAGCTGGACAAGACCGTCGCTGATTTCCTGGGCGCCCTGATCGCGCAGACCGGTACCGCGCGCGAGATGCAGTCCCGGCGCGACACCTGGATGCTGTACCAGCAACTGCATGCCAAATGGGTGTCTGCCACCACCCACGCCTGGCAGGAGGCGCTGGCGCCCCATGCCAGCGCGCGGCCTGGCCTGACGGCTTCGGCTGGCAGCAACAACAACCTGTCGTTCGAGCTGCTCAGCGACGACGTGGTGGAAAACAAGATCGTCGCCTCGCGCATGGCGCTGACCGTGGCCGAACAGGCGGGAGCGCAGTTCGATGCGCTGCGCCAGCGCACCCAGTCGCTGGAAGGCCAGGAGATCGACAGCAATGACATTCTTCGCCCCGAAACCATCTGCCTGCTGCTGGTGCAGCAGTGGGTGGATGCGGGGCTGCCGCGCACCGACCTGCTCATCGTGGTCGACCCCCTGCAGCGCGAGCTGGCGAATGTGCTGCAAAAGCAGTACCAGGCCGTGAATGCCTTCTACGTGGAGCAGGGCGTGGCCGTGCCGTCCGACCTGCGCTCGCGTGTCAAGCGCACGGTAGGTGGCGCTACGGGCGCAGGTGGTGGCATGGGCGGCGATTCCGGTGCCGGTGGCCTGGCGTCGCAGGCGCTGGCCCAGTCGCGCGAGGCGATGGCTGCAGGCCGCCAGGCGGCGGCAGGCATGTACCCGCAACAGATGCACCCCCAGCACATGCAGGCGCGCATGCACCAAGGCCAGGGTTACCCCATGCCCCCTGGTGGCATGGGCTTTGCAACCGGCATGACGCCGCTGATCCGGGCGCGCCAGCGGGCGCAGGGCGTCATGGGCCAGCTGCGCCGGTTGCTCACGCAGCCTGCCACGGGCTTCGACATGATCAAGGCGCCGCCGGCTTCGGCCGCCCTGGCGCATGCACTGTCGGCGCAGCGCGTGCAAGCAGACACCTACTACAGCGGCATCGCCACGCTGATGGAGGACTACAGCCCGGCGGCCGTGGTGCAGCTGGCCGGGGCCGTGCGCGAGCGCTCCACCGAGTTCAAGAACAAGGCCTCCACCGCCGGTGAAAAAGCCATCATCGAGGTGGTGGCCCTGATGTTCCAGAGCATCCTGGCCGAAGACCGCATCCCGCCCGCCGTTCGCGTGTGGTTCGCGCGGCTGCAGGTACCGGTGCTGCGCGTGGCGCTGGCCGAGCCCGAGTTCTTCAGCAACCTGGACCATCCCGCGCGCCAGCTGATCGACCGCATGGGCGCCTGCGTGATGGGCTTTGACTCCACCAGCATCAACGGAAGCGCCCTGGAGGCCGAGATCCGTCGGGTGGTGCAGGTGATCGAGCAGTACCCGGAAACCGGCCGCCGCGTGTTCCAGCTGGTCTACGACGAGTTCGAGAAATTCCTCTCCAAGTTCCTTACCGAAAAGCAGGCCACTTCGCGCCTGGTCTCCGTGGCCCAGCAGGTCGAGCAGAAGGAAACCCTGGCCATCCAGTACACCATCGAGCTGCGCACCATGCTCAAGGACATGCCGGTGCGCGACGAGATCCGCGAATTCCTGTTCAAGACCTGGGCCGAGGTGCTGGCCCTGTCGGCCGTGCGCGATGGTGCCCAGCATGCCGACACCATCACCCTGAAGCGCACCGCCGCCGACTTGGTCTGGGCCGCCAGTGCCAAGCCCAACCGCAGCGACCGGGCGCAGGTCATCCAGAACCTGCCCGGCTTGCTGCAGCGCCTGCGCCAGGGCCTGGCGCTGATGGGCATCCACGATGCGCCGCAGGACGCGCTGATCAAGACGCTGACCGACACGCTGGCAGATGCCTTCCTGTCCAAGACCGCGTCGATCCCGCAGGCGCACATCGACGCCATGGCCAAGCGCCTGGCCAATCTCGAGGATTTCATCAACGACGCCACGCTGGGAGACATGCCCCTCAATGCCGACAACATCGAGATGATGCTGGGCATCGATGCCTCGTCCATCCACGTGGTGGCCGACAACGGGGCCCCCGTGGACGAGGGCATGGTCGTATGGGCCCAGGAACTCAAGCCCGGCACCTGGTACACGCTCGACCACAACGGCTCTTCGGCCCAGGTGCAGTACGCCTGGCAGAGCCAGCGCAAGCAACTGCACCTGTTCGCCGCGGTGGATGGCAGCAGCTACCTGATCCAGCTGCGGCGCCTGGCCGCCTACCTGCAGGCAGGCCTGCTCGTGGCACAGGACGAGGAAGGTATCACCACCCGCGCCACGCGCGATGCGCTGGCCAAGCTGGACGCCAACCCGGAACGCCTGCTGGGCTGAACTGTCCAGCCGCTTCGGCGGTTGGGGTCACGCCATGCCCACGCGCTGGAACAAGCCGCCCGGCAGGCGCGCGACGTTGCCCGCCAACTCCAGCTCCAGCAGTTGCACCTGCAGCCCTGCGGCATCCATGCCGGTGCGGGCGAGCAGTGTATCCAAGCCCATAGGGTCATATCCCAGGGCCTGCAGCAAGGGGCTGTCCTGCCGCGAATGCTCGCGGCCAAGGCCTTGCGGGCCAGAGGCGGCGGCCGAGGAGGTGGCCGCAGCAGGCAGGCTCAATTCCTCCAGCACGTCCTGGGCGGACTCCACCAGCTTGGCGCCCTGGCGGATGAGCGCGTGGCATCCCCGGGACTGGGGTGAGTGGATGGAGCCCGGGATGGCGAACACCTCGCGGCCCTGCTCCGCCGCCAGCCGGGCCGTGATCAGCGAGCCCGAGGCGAGGGCTGCCTCGACCACCAGCGTGCCCTGCGAAAGCCCGGAAATGATGCGGTTGCGCTTGGGGAAGTTGGGTGCCAGCGGTGGTGTGCCCAGTGGGTACTCGCTCACCAGCAGTCCCTGCCGGGCGATGCGGTGTGCCAGCGCCCGGTTGGCTGCCGGGTAGACCCGGTCCAGGCCCGTTCCCACCACGGCGATGGTCGCGGGGTGGTCTTCCTCCAGGTCTGCGCTCTCCAGTGCGCCCTCATGGGCGGCAGCGTCCACCCCCAGCGCCAGGCCGGAGACGATGGTGAGGCCGGCACCTTGCAAGGCCCTGGCGAACTGCCGGGCATGTTCCGCGCCCTGGGCCGTCGGATTGCGGCTGCCCACCACGGCCAGGCAAGGGCGTTCGCCCAGCGGCTGCTCGGATGACAGGCGTGCCGCAGGACCCATCAGGTACAGCAGCAACGGGGGATCATCGGTGTTCAGGAGGATACGGGGATAGCCGACATCACCCAGGGTGAGCAGCGTCCGGGCGGCAGCCCCGGGCTCGGGCGCATCCTGCAGCCATTCCCAGGTGGTTTCCACCAGGTCGGCCAGGGTGGGCGGAATGGCACGCAAGGCCTTGGCCTGGGCAGGGGTCATGCACTCCAGCAAAGCGGCTTCCGACTGGTCAAAAATGGCTTGCGGCAGACCGAACCGGGCCAGCAGAAGGCGCGCGGCGGCATTGCCCACGCCGCGCGACAGCGTCAGCCTGAGCCAGGCCTGCAACTCATCGTGGTCCATGGGCATGGCGTGGCCTGGGGGGCTTCACGGTGCGGAGCCATCCTTCCGTGCACCCGGGCTTGCACCCGGGTAGGGATGGACGGCAGTGCCGCTCAGTTCACTCCTGTGGGCTGACCAGCCGGTCGCCCACGCGCACGCCGGTGCGGATCTCCAGGATCAGCGCGTACGAGACCCGGTCGAAGGTGCGGAACACCATGGCCAGGCCATTGATCTCGCTGGGCAGCTTGACCATGGGGAGCTTGGGATCGGTCTTGTCCTTGATGGTGTCGCCCTTGGTCATCAGCCGCATCACATGGCCGACTTCCATGCCGTTGCGCGTGCCCAGGTTGATGGCCACCACCTGGTTCTGGCCCGCCGAGCCAGCCGAGGCCCCGGAGGCGGAGCTGCCGTAGATGGACACCACGCGGGCCTCGACACCGTCCTGGGGTGCACGGGGCACATAGCTGATGAATTCGCGTGCGGGCGCGGGCAGCAGCCGGTCACCGGCGCGGATTTCTTCCTTGGCACCCGTCAGGTCCACGGTGGCGGGGACGTAGTCGGTCTGGATGCCGCCCTTGCCGTTGGAGGATTTCTCGAAGCTTTCGCCGCGCACCAGTTCGGCCTTGCCCAGGTACTGGGCTTCATACCCCAGGACCTCGCCGGTCTGGGGGTCCTTGAGGGCGACCGCATCGCGGAACACGCGGAACTGGCGCGGCTCGCCCGGCTCCATCGTCAGCGGCGTGGCCGCGTCGCCGCGCACATAGGCGCGGTCGCCGCTGGCCATCAGCACGCGCTCTTCCACGGTGGCAATCACGCGCGGGGCGCGCTGGAGCACGCTGGCGTCCACCACCATCGGCTCCACGAGGAAAGGCTCGATCAGGTGCGGCTTGAGCGTCGGCAGTGCCGTGCTGGACAGGCTGTCGCTGCGGGTGCTGGGGGATACGCGAACGGTGTCCGAGGATCCGCTGCCGCCCGGTGCCGTGGTGCGCAGGCGGGCAAAGCCACCGTCCTTGTCCAGGTACAGCGTCTGGCCGGGAAAGATCAGGTGCGGGTTGGGCAGGGCCTGCATGTTCATGCCCCACAGTTCGGGCCAGCGCCAGGCGCTCTTGAGGTACAGGCCGGAAATGCCCCACAGGGTGTCACCGCGCTTGACCACGTACACGTCCGGTGCATTGGGTGCCAGATCGGCCACGGGAACGCCGCGCTGCGACACCTCCTGCGCCTTGGCGCGCTGCTGGCCGGAAATGGGGTGATTTTGCGCCTGGACCGGTGCGACGAGCAAAGCGCCTGCGGCCACGGTCAGGGCGCCCAGGGCGGTAAGCCGCGCGCTGGTGAATGCCGTCATGTTGTTCCTTTTCTGATGCATTGTGAAACGCCCCCTCACTGGCGTCCGCGCTGCACAGCACATGCAGGCAGCCGGACAAATACGTTACAAACCATCTGAGATTCTCTGCTCAAGCCCTTGATTCGGCAACGATTATTGAGTTGAGTATCTGCAGCATGGGGCAAAAGTGGCGAAAATAGCGACATCTATTACCCGATTCCATGGCAATTCTCCCCATTCTCTGTTATCCGGACCCCCGGCTTCACAAGGTCGCCCGGCCGATCGAAGCCGTGGATGCGCGCCTGAAGACCCTGGTGGCCGACATGCTGGCCACCATGTACGACGCCAATGGCATTGGCCTGGCGGCCACCCAGGTGGACGTGCACGAGCGCCTCGTGGTCATCGACGTCTCCGAAGGGCGCAACGAGCCCCTGGTGCTGATCAACCCCGAAATCGTCTGGGCCAGTGCCGAAAAGCACGTCAATGACGAGGGCTGCCTCTCGGTGCCCGGCATCTACGACGGGGTCGAGCGCCACGATGCGGTACATGTGAAGGCGCTGGACGCCGAGGGCCAGTCGCGCACCATCGAGGCCGAGGGCCTGCTGGCGGTCTGCATCCAGCACGAGATGGACCACCTGCTGGGCAAGGTTTTCGTCGAATACCTCTCGCCGTTGAAGCGCAACCGCATCAAGACCAAGATGGTCAAGCAGCAGCGGGAGACCCGCTGATGCGTCCGCCCCGCCTCCTGCGCGGCGCCGCAGCGCTGGCGCTGGTGGCGGGCTTGGCCGCGTGCGCCGTGCCCTCGCGCGAGCCCCTGGGCACCCCGCGCGCCCAGGTCGTGGCGCACCTGGGGGCACCCACCGCAGTCCACGCCCTGCCGCAGGGCGAGCGCCTGCTGTATTCGCAGTTGCCCGCCGGCACCGAGGTGTACAACCTCGATTTCGACGCCGATGGCCGCCTGGTGCGCACCGAGCAGGTCCTGACCCAGGCCCGGCTCGAAAGCATCCCGCTGGACCAATGGACCCTGGCCGACCTGCAGCGCACCTTCGGCCCGCCGCTGCGCGTGGAGCGGGTGGCCCGCTGGGACGGTGACATCTGGACCTACCGCTTCAAGCAGGGGTCCGATCCGCGTTTTGCCCATGTCCATCTGGACCCTGCAGGCACAGTGCGCCGCATCGGCTTCACCGACGACATTCCCAATACCGACAAAGGACGAGACTGATCGTCTGTGTTGCAGAAAAGCCCCATGAACGTCATTTTTGCCGGCACGCCCGAGTTCGCCCGCGTGGCCCTGGAGCGCTTGCTGAAGGCCGGCTTCACCGTCCCTCTGGTTCTGACCCAGCCTGACCGCCCTGCCGGCCGGGGCATGAAACTGCAGGCCTCCCCCGTCAAACAGTGCGCCCTGGACCACGGCATCGCCGTGGCGCAGCCCAGGAGCCTGCGGCTGGACGGCAAGTACCCCGAGGATGCCGCCGCCGCGCGCGAGGCCCTGCTGGCCGCCCGGGCCGACACCATGGTGGTGGCCGCCTACGGCCTGATCCTGCCCCAATGGGTGCTGGACCTGCCGCGCCTGGGTTGCCTGAACATCCACGCCAGCCTGCTGCCGCGCTGGCGCGGTGCCGCGCCCATCCACCGCGCCATCGAGGCCGGGGATGCCGAGACCGGTGTCACCATCATGCAGATGGATGCCGGCCTGGACACGGGTGACATGCTGTTGACCGAACGCACGGCCATTTCCGCCACCGACACCACCGCTTCGCTGCATGACCGGCTTGCGGACCTGGGTGGACGGATGATCGTGGAAGCGTTGGAGATGGCCGCCTGCGGTGGCCTGGCCCCTGTGGTGCAGCCTGCCGAGGGGGTGACCTATGCGCACAAGATCGAAAAAGCCGAGAGCAGCGTCGACTGGTCGCTGCCGGCCCAGGCCATAGACCAGCGCATCCGCGCTTTCGATCCCTTCCCCGGTGCCAGCACCCGTCTGGGGGCTGAAACGATCAAGCTGTGGGGTGCATCGCCCGAGGCGATGGACGCACCCGCAGGTGCCGTGCCCGGGCAGGTCCTGGCCGCCGATGCTTCCGGTGTCATTGTGGCCTGCGGCATAGGCTGCCTGCGTCTGACCACCCTGCAGCGCGCGGGCGGCAAGCGCCTGGCGGCCACCGATTTCCTGCGCGGTTTCGACGAGCTGCAGCCCGGCGCCGTGCTGGGCAGTGCCTCCGACGCCAGCGGCACGCCATGAGCACGCTGGCGCAGAAGGTCTCCCGCACGGTCCGCGATCCCCATTTCCGCCTGGCCGCCGTGGACATGGCGGGCACCTCCCTGGGCATTGCCGCCTGGGGCCTGGTGACCGGCGTGGCCATGGTCAAGAGCGGCATGTCCGTGTCGCTGGCGCTGTTCATGTCGCTGGTGGTCTATGCGGGCAGCGCCCAACTGGCCGTGATCCCGCTGCTTACCGTGGGAGCGCCGCTGTGGGTGATCTGGCTCACGGCCTCGTGCGTGAACCTGCGCTTCGTCATTTTCAGCAGCATGTGGCGCAGCTACTTTGCCCACCGGCCCCTGCGCGAGCGCCTGGCCATCGGCTACTTCAGCGGCGACGTGATCTACGTGGCGTTCATGAAGCGTTTTCCCGAGCCCAGGCCCCAGCCCGAGCAGATGCCTTACTTCTGGGGGGCGGCAACCACCAACTGGATCGCCTGGCAGGTGCCGTCCATCGCCGGCATCCTGCTGGCCAATGCCGTTCCGCTGTCCTGGGGCTTGGGCTTTGCGGGTGTGCTGGCGCTGCTGGGCGTGCTGCTGTCGCTGCTGTTCGACCGGGCCACCTGGCTGGCCACCGGCGTGGCGGCCACGGCCGCCGTGGCCGCCTTTGCACTGCCACTCAAGCTCAACATCCTGGTGGCCATTGCGGCTGCCGTGGCGGTGGGGCTGATGATCGAGGCGGTGGACCGGCGCCGCAAGAACCGCCACCCCGAAATGCTGCTGGTACCCGCCAACAGCGTGATGCCGCCCGAGGAGCGCCAGCACATGAAGGACGGTGACGTGGTGCCCCTGCGCGAGGAGCGCCACCCATGAACGGCCACTGGATCGAGACCACCATCGCCATCCTTGGCCTGGCCATCATCACCGTGGTGTCGCGCGCCTTCTTCATGATCCCCGAGCGCGAGCTGCCCCTGCCCGACTGGCTCAAGCGCGGCCTCAAGTACGCACCGCTGGCCGCACTCACGGCCGTGATCGCGCCCGAAATCCTCATGACCCAGGGCGAACTGCTCGACACCTTCAAGGACGCGCGCCTGCCGGCCGTGCTGCTGGCGAGCGCCTACTACTTCTGGAAGCGCGGCATCCTGGGCACTATCGTCGTGGGCATGGTGGTGTACCTGCCGCTGCACATCGGCTGGGGCTGGTAGGCCAGGGAGACGGCAGGGGCGGATAGGCCGCCCGCCTAAAATGGCGGCCCTGATCTCAGTGCCCCCATCCAGGAATCCTTTTCCCATGAACATCCTCCGCTTTTCCGATCTGTGCGCCCAGGGCAAGGCCCAAGGCCAGCGCGTCTTCATCCGTGCCGACCTGAACGTGCCGCAGGACGACCGTGGCGCCATCACCGAGGACACGCGCATCCGCGCCTCCATCCCCTGCATCCAGATGGCGCTGGACGCCGGCGCCGCCGTCATGGTCACCAGCCACCTGGGCCGCCCCACCGAAGGCGAGTTCAAGCCCGAGGACACCCTGGCCCCTGTGGCCGCGCGCCTGGGCGAACTGCTGGGCCGCGAGGTGCCCCTGGTCTCCAACTGGGTCGACGGCGTCAGCGTGGCCCCCGGCCAGATCGTGCTGCTGGAGAACTGCCGCCTCAACGTGGGCGAGAAGAAGAACAAGGAAGAGCTGGCGCGCAAGATGGCCGCACTGTGCGATATCTTCGTGAACGACGCCTTTGGCACGGCCCACCGTGCCGAGGGCACCACCTACGGCATCGCCCAGTTCGCGCCCATCGCCTGCGCCGGCCCGCTGCTGTCGGCCGAGATCGACGCGCTGACAAAGGCCCTGGCCCAGCCCCAGCGCCCGCTGGTGGCCATCGTGGCGGGCTCCAAGGTGTCGAGCAAGCTCACCATCCTCAAGGCCTTGGCCGACAAGGTGGACCAGCTCATCGTGGGCGGCGGCATCGCCAACACCTTCATGCTGGCCGCGGGCCTGCCCATCGGCAAGAGCCTGGCCGAACCCGACCTGGTGGAAGAAGCCCGCGCTGTCATGGCTGCGATGAAGGCCCGTGGCGCCGATGTGCCGATCCCCACCGACGTGGTCACGGCCACGGCCTTCTCTGCCGACGCTCCCGCCACGGTCAAGGCAGCCGCCGATGTCGGTGCCGACGACCTGATCCTGGACATCGGACCCGAAACGGCCGCCCGCCTGGCCGAAAAACTGAAGTCGGCCGGCACCATCGTCTGGAACGGCCCGGTGGGGGTGTTCGAGTTCGCTGCCTTCGAAAATGGCACGCGCGCGATTGCCGCTGCCATTGCTGAATCGCCCGCATTCAGCATTGCCGGGGGTGGAGATACTCTGGCCGCCATCGCCAAATACGGGATCGAGAAGCAGGTGGGCTATATCTCTACCGGCGGGGGCGCGTTTCTGGAAGTGCTGGAAGGCAAAACGCTGCCGGCTTTCGAGATATTGGAAAAACGCGCAGTTACAAATTAATGAATCTGGTTGCACTTATCGCGCGCTGATAAAGGCCGTCTCGACGGCCTTTTTTTGCGCCCGTGCGAAGGGTTCGCAGGGATGAAGGCACCACCGCCAGCCCTTTCCCGGGCCGGGCCCGCCTAAAATCGGGCCCCATGACCTTTCTAGACATGCTGCGCGACGCGTCCGCACAGAACAACTCCATGCTGTGCGTGGGCCTGGACCCCGAGCCCACCCGCTTTCCCGCCGCGCTCCAGGGCGATGCGCGCAAGATCTACGATTTCTGCGCTGCCATCGTCGATGCCACGGCCGACCTGGCCTGTGCCTTCAAGCCCCAGATCGCCTACTTTGCCGCCCACGGAGCAGAAGACCAGCTCGAACGCCTGATGCAGCACATGCGTGCCAACGCGCCGCATGTTCCGGTGATCCTGGATGCCAAGCGCGGTGACATCGGCTCCACGGCCGAGCAGTACGCCAAGGAGGCGTTCGAGCGCTACGGTGCCGATGCGGTCACGCTGTCGCCCTTCATGGGCTTCGATTCCATCGAACCCTACCTTGCCTACCACGGCAAGGGTGCCTTCCTGCTGTGCCGCACCTCCAACCCCGGGGGGGACGACCTGCAGATCCAGCGCCTGGCCAGCGTGGAAGGCCAGCCACTGCTGTACGAGCATGTGGCGCGCCTGGCCCAGGGCCCGTGGAACCGCAACGGCCAGCTCGGCCTGGTGGTGGGCGCCACCTACCCGCAGGAGATCGAGCGCGTGCGCGCCATCGCCCCCACGCTGCCCTTGCTGATCCCGGGCGTCGGTGCCCAGGGTGGCGACGCGGTGGCCACCGTGCGTGCCGGCCTGCGCGAGGGCGGGCCGATCATCGTGAATTCGTCGCGCTCCATCCTCTATGCCTCGGGCGGCGAGGACTTTGCCGCCGCGGCGCGCACCGAAGCCGAACGCACCCGGGCGGTGCTGGAAGCGGCCCGCGGCTGATCGCCCTGCGCGCCCCCGGCGCGCACTGACCGCAAGGATCCCTCGATGCAACTCAAGTGGCTGGAGGATTTCATCGTGCTCGCGCAGGAGCGCAGCTTCACGCGCGCGGCCGAGCTGCGGCATGTCACCCACCCGGCCTTCGGGCGGCGCATCCGGGCGCTGGAGGAATGGGCCGGAACCCCCCTGGTAGAAAAGGGTGGCGGCCCGGTGACACTGACCGCTGCCGGCAAGCGCTTCCTGGAGACGGCGGGTCAGATGGCGCGCAGCCTGGCCCAGTCGCACGAAGAAATGCAGAGCATGGCCGGGCGCACGGCGCGCACCGTGACCATCGTCACGGGCCGCACGCTGGCGCGCACCCTGCTGGCCGACTGGCTGGTGCGGCTGCCGCGCGCACTGCACGCCAGCGAGCTGTGCATCCGCACCGGCTCCCTGGCCGAGACGGTGGCCCAGCTCGAACGCAGCGAGGCCGACTTCTCGCTGGTCTACCACCACACCGCCCTGGCCGTGCGGCTCGATGCCCGGCAGTTCAGCCACGTGACGGTGGCCAGCGACCGGATGGTGCCTGTGTCGCGCGCTACCACCCAGGCCCTACCGCAACACCGTTTTGACCCCGAAGGTCCCGCCACGGCCTACCTGGCCTATGCGCCACAGCTTGCCCTGGGCCGGCTGGTGGAGGACCACCTGGCCAACCACCCCCATGCGCCCCGACTGCAGCGCGTGGTGGAATGCGACTCGCCCGATGCCCTGTACGAATACACCTTGCGTGGGGTCGGTGTGGCCTGGCTGCCGTGGTCCCTGGTGCATGCCGACTGCAAGGCCCAGCGCCTGGCGCTGGCAGGCGATGCGCGCATGGAGGTGCGCTTCGATGTGCGCCTGTACCGCCCCAAGCGCCGATTGATGCCGCTGGCCGAGGCGTTCTGGCAGGCGTTCGCGCAACGCTGAGCGCAACTGCAGTCGAGCCAAGACGGCACGGATCGGTGCCATTTCGGCACCATGATGGCATGGCTACTTTCTCACAATGGCTTACATACCAAGCCCCAAACCCCACCCGATCAGGAGTCCCATTGTGAAAAACCCGACCCATTTCGCTCGCCGCACCGCACTGTTGTGTGCCCTGGCCTCCTGCTTCGCCGTGGCCCCGGCTCTGGCGCAGGACGCTTTCCCCTCCAAGCCGATCACCATCGTCGTGGGCTATCCGCCGGGCGGCAGTACCGACCTCACAGGGCGTGCGGTGGCGCAGGAACTGGGCGCCAAGCTGGGCGTGCCGGTGGTGATCGAGAACATCGGCGGAGCCGGCGGCTCCATTGGTGCCCAGAAGGTGGCCAGCGCCGCGCCCGACGGCTACACGCTGCTGGTCGGTGCCAGCAACGAGATTGCCATCAACAAGCTGGTGACCAAGAAGGTCAAGTACGACGTCAAGGATTTCACGGCCATCGGTCTCGTGGCCTCCCAGCCGTTGGTGCTGGTGGCATCCACCGGTGCGGGCGTGAAAAACGTCGCCGAATTCACGCAGAAGGTGGCCAAGAGCCCTGGCAAGTACAGCTACGGCAGCTCGGGCGTGGGCACCTCGCTGCACCTGGCCGGTGAAATGGTCAAGGAGCAGGGCAAGCTTTTCATGGCCCACATCCCCTACCGGGGCGTGGCGCCGCTGACCAACGACCTGCTGGGCAACAACCTCGAGTACGGCGTGTTCGTTCTCTCCAGCGGCCTGCCCCACATCAAGAGTGGCAAGGTGATCGCGCTTGGCACCACCGAGGCCAAGCGGTCCGCTGCGACCCCGGATATCCCTGCCCTGGCCGAATCGCCCCAGTTCAAGAGTGTGGACATCGGCGTGTGGTTCGCCCTGCTCGGCCCGGCCAACCTGCCCAAGCCGGTGTTCGACAAGATCAAGAAGGCGCTCAACGAGACGCTGCAATCGCCCGACTTCCGTAAGAAGATGGAGGCCAGCGGCTCCACCGTGGCGGCCACGAATGTGAACCTGGACCAGTACTTGGCGGCCGAGGTGGCCAAGTACAAGAAAATCGTCGAGTTCGCCAAGATCGAGGAATGATGGGCATGACTGCAGTGACGACATCCCCGCAGCCCCTGGTCTTCGAACTGCCCGCGCCCGACATCAGCGCCTGGCGCGCGGGCAATACCGGCACCGAAGGCGTCTGGCACTTCGATTCGGGCCTGGGCGGCCGCCACGTGATGATCAGCGCCCTGGTGCATGGCAACGAGCTGTGCGGTGCCTGGGCCCTCAAGGGCCTGCTGGAAGCCGGGCTGCGCCCCGCACGCGGAAAGCTCACGCTGGCGTTCTGCAACCTCGAAGCCTTCGACCGGTTCGACCCGCTGAGCCACGATGCTTCGCGCTTCACCGACGAAGACCTCAACCGCCAATGGCTCGACGAGCGCATTGACGCTGGCGACACCATCGAGCGCCGCCGTGCCGCAGCCCTGCGCCCCTTCGTGGCCCAGGCCGACTGGCTGCTGGACATCCACTCCATGCACGAGCCCTCGGCGCCGCTCCTGCTCACCGGCATACAGCCGCGCAACCTGCAACTGGCGCGTGCCATGCGCTCGCCCGAGCACATCGTGGTCGATGCCGGTCACAAGGACGGCGTGCGCATGCGCGACTACGGGCGCTTCGGTCTGGGTGACGGGGATGACGTGGGCCAGGGTGGGGACACCCGCTCCCTGCTCATCGAATGCGGCTTCCATGGAGACCCGGCGAGCCGCGCCGTGGCGCAGGACCAGTGCGTGCGTTTCATCGAACAGTCGGGTGTGCTCGATGCCGATGCGCTGGCCCGGCAGTTTCCCGGCTGGCGCCTGCCCGATGCGCCGCGCCAGTGGGCGCTCGAAGTCACCGGGCCGGTGGTGGCCACCAGCAGCGCCTTCCGCTTCGTGGAGCCCTACACGGGCCTGGAAGTGATCGCCAAGGCCGGTACCGTGATTGGCGACAACGACGGTGTGCCCGTCACCACGCCCTACGACGACTGCGTGCTGGTGATGCCCTCGGTGCGACAGGCGCGTGCGGGCGTGACCGTGGTGCGCTACGCGAGCCGCCGCGCACTTTAAAGGCCGCCCTCTCAGGCCGTGGTCCTGAGCCGCAGGGCTACTGCCTGCGCGACAGGCAGGGGGCCTGGGTGTCGTATAAGCTCAGGCACCCTCCCCAGCCCTTCCTGTCCGAACTGCCATGCAACAAGACCCCGCCCGTTCTCTTCCCATGGCCGGCGCCACCAACTTCCGCGACCTGGGCGGCTACGCCGGGCAGGATGGCCGGACCGTGAAATGGCGCCGCATCTTCCGCTCCGACCACCTGGCCGGGCTGACCCCGGCCGACCAGGCCCTGCTAGCCGAGCTGGGCGTGACCCGCGCCATCGACTTTCGCGGCAAGGCCGAGGGAGCGGCGTATGCCTATGCGATCCCCGGCGTGGCCTACCACCCGCTGGTCATCGAGCCCACCGTGGTGCAGCGCGCGCTGGAGCTGCAGGCCACCGGCCGTGCGCTCACCGCGCAGGACGCCGTGGTCCTCATGCAGGACACCTACCGCGGCTTCGTGCACGAGAACGCACCGCGCTTTGCCGAGCTGTTCCGCCTGCTGCTGGCCAGCGACGCACCCACGGTGTTCCACTGCACCGCAGGCAAGGACCGCACAGGCTTTGCCGCCGCCCTCATCCTGATGGCCCTGGGCGTGCCGCGCGAGACCGTGATGCAGGACTACCTGCTCACCAACAACCTCTACCGCCGCCCCGCCGGCATGGGCAGCCACGCGCCCGAGGAGGTGCTGGCCGTGCTGTGGCGCGTGCAGGAGGAATTTCTCGACGCTGCGCTGCACATGGTGGACCAGGACTATGGCGGCGTGCAGACCTACCTGGTGGACGTGCTCGGGGTGGATGCTGCGGCGCAGCGGCAACTGGTGGAGCAGTACCTGCAGCCTGCTGCGTGAGGGCCATCGGCTGCGGGGGAGTTCGTTACACGCGGATACTTGAGTCGCTCTCGCAGCCACTGCAGCGGTGGCATAGTGCACGACTTTCTCGCTGACCGACTCTCGAAAGAATCTCCGAATGAATTTCCGCAAGCAATGCCTGCGTGCCGGCCTGGTCCTTGCCCTGTCGTTTGCCGCCCTGTCCCCGGTGGCCATGGCGGCGCAGACCGACGCCGAGCGCCAGACCGTGATCATGTCCATGTTCAAGGAAGGTGCCGTGCTGACCGAAGAGGTGCACCGTGAATTCTGGTCCGGCCTCCAGGACCCCGAGGCCGCAGTGAGCCGCAGCGCCATGGAGCGCGTGGCCTTTGCGCTCAAGAACAACATCGAGCTCGAGCGCGCCACCGTGGTGAGCTACAAGGCCAGCATCAAGCAGCGCAAGCCGGTGGTGGACAAGAGCTACGAGTCGGCCCTCAAGACGCGCCTGGAGATGATGCGCATGCGCAACCTGGCCACCGACTCCGTGCTGGCCCGGGACAAGGAGTTCCGCGATTCGCTGGTGGCCGTTTCCAAGGGCAAGCCCGTGGAGACCAACGGCACCAGGATCACCATGACCAACGAGCTTATCGACCAGGCACTGGTGCGGCTCGAAGCCTCCTACGCGCGGCTGGAACGTCTGCTCAATCCCGTCTGGACGGCCTCCCCGGGCAAATAGCCTGCAACACGCCCCGGGTCAGCGCGGCATGGACGCCGCTCTCTGGGCCTTCTGGGCCTCCTGGGCCTCCTGGGCCTCTCGGGCCCATTGCGGCTTCGCCGCCCTCACCGCTTCGGTGAAGCGATCCACCGTGGTGCCCACGTTGCGCATCGAGGCCAGCAGGTCCTTGTCTCGCTCGCCACTGCGCGCCAGGGGCTCCAGTCCGTCCACGTAGATGCGCACGGCGTGCTGCATGCAGTCGGGCATGGGTTCGGTCAGGAAATACTGGCGCAATTGCAGATGCAGGTCGCGCATCCGGCGCATGGTGGCAAGAGGGTCCGCCGCCTCGGTATCGTGTGTGCTGGTCAGGTGTTCCACGGCCGCGAAATTGTCTCCGATGCGGGCGCGCCAGACCCGCAGCTGGCGAGTGTCCTCGCACGAGAAGGCCTGGGCCGCGTTCGCAGGCGGTGGCCTGGAGCAGGCGGCCAGCAGCATCAGCGACCACACCAGCAACAAGAGCGTGCAGTGCCTCGCAATGGACAGGTGCGGGGAGCGGCAATTGATCAGGTGCATCGGCGGTCAGGCGTGATCCATGAAGGGCTGTGTCCCATTGTGCCGTGGCGCAGGGAGTGCGAACCACGGCGGGTGGCCACCCTCGGCGATACTCCAGCGTAAGGCGGTCCCTCCGCCAAGCAACAAGGAATGGCAGTGACATCTGCAAGCAGTGCGGGCCAGAGCGCCGACGCCGATGGTTTCGATGCGGCCTACTACGAGCGCTTTTACTTCAACAAGAAGACCAGCGTGGTGGACCCCGCACACACCGAGCGGCTTGGTGCCTTCGTCTGCAGCTACCTGCAGTACCTGCGCGTGCCGGTGAAACGCGTGCTGGATGTGGGCTGCGGCATCGGCCTGTGGCGCGACCTGGTCGCGCGCCACTTTCCGCAAGCGACTTTTCACGGCGTGGAATTCAGCGAGTATCTGTGCGGCCGCTTTGGCTGGGAGCAGGGCTCGGTGGTCGACTACAAGGCGCGCACGCCCTACGACCTGGTGATCTGCCAAGGCGTGCTGCCCTACCTGAACGAGACCGACGTGCAGACGGCCCTGCGCAACCTGGCCCGGCTCAGCCGCGGCGCCCTGTATGTGGAGGCCGTCACGCGCGAAGACTGGGAGCAGGACATCGTGGACGAGACGCTGACCGACCCGCGCATGTTCCGCCACCCTGCGCAGCTGTACCGCCGCACGCTGGCCGAGGGCTTCACCGAGCTGGGTGGCGGTGTGTGGCTGAGCCCCAAGACCGAGTTGCCGCTGTTTGCGCTTGAGCACGCGGGCGGCCAGTGACGGCTGCCATGCCCGTGCCGGCGATGCCCCACGCCGTGTCGCGCCTGCGTGCGGCGCGCCTGGCGCGTGCGGCCAAGCCTTTTCTCGCCCGGGGCGGACCGCGCGGCGAGCGCTGCCCGGGCTGCCGCCTGGTGCCCAGCCACTGCCTGTGTGCCCTGCGTCCGCTACTCACTCCGCAGGCAGGCGTGTGCCTGCTGATGGCCGACATCGAGCCGCTCAAGCCCAGTAACACCGGCTGGCTGATCGCCGACGTGGTGGCCGACACCTGGGCCTTCGGCTGGGCGCGCACCGAGGTCGACCCAGCCCTGCTCACCCTGCTGGCCGATCCGCAGTGGCAGCCCTGCGTGGTGTTCCCCGGCGAGTTCGTGGCGCCCGAGCGCGTGGTGACGGCGGTGGAGCCGGTGCAGGGCGGCAGGCGCCCGCTGTTCATCCTGCTCGACGCCACCTGGCCCGAGGCGCGCAAGATGTTCCGCAAGAGCCCTTACATCGATGCGTTTCCGGTGCTGAGCCTCGCACCCGAGCAGCTCTCGCGCTACCGCCTGCGCCGCTCCACGCGCGAGGACCATTTCTGCACTTCCGAAGTGGCCGCGCTGTGCATGGAGCTGGCGGGTGAGACCCACGCCGCGCAGACGCTCGAGGCCTACCTCGACGTGTACACCAACCACTACCTGCAGTCCAAGCACCAGTTGCCCGTGGACCTGGGCGATGAGGTGCACCAGCGCCTGGAGACGCTGCGCCTTCCAGCGCGGGCCTGACTCGCCAGCCTTTACTTCGTGGCGCCTGCAGCGGCGCTGCGCTCCTTGACCGACTGGGCAATGCCGTCGGGCTGCAGGTAGGCGCTGCACGACTGGTACAGCGCAAACTTCTTTTCTGCCGAGGATCCGACAAGTTCAGCCGAGACGAGGGGTGCCGACTTTTTGAGCTCGTCCCTATGGAAGCTGCCTTCTGCGGGGTACAGCTCCACGGCAGCTTTGAGCATGGCCGCGGCGGCGGTGCGCATGCCCTCCTGCTTGCCTTTGGCCACCGTCAGCGACAGCCCGTTGAACACATTGCCGCAGCGGATCAGCTCGATGGCCACCGCCTTGCGCGCGCCATCGGCCTGTGCCGGGGCACCCATGCCATAGGTGCCATCAAGGTACGCCCATTCGTCCAGCGGCGGGTGGCTGGCCGTGCAGGCGCCCTGGTAGGTGCCCAGAAAGGCGTTCTTCATCTTCAGGTCACCCGCAGCGTCTGCCATTTGGCTGTCGATGACGATCTGCTCGCTGTTGGCATGCACGGTGAACTGGTACAGGTGCCGGGCGTCCTTGCTGCGCGGGTCCGTGCACGCGGCTTTCCAGGTCTCGTGGCCCACCATGGGCTTCGCCGATTCGGTGACGGTGCAGTCCATGCCGCGTTCCTTCATCGCCAGCTTCCAGGTCGGGGCTGTGAGCTGGTCCATCTGCTTGCTGCTGACGCAGACTGCCGCAGTGCCGGGCGCTTGGGCATAGGCCCCCTCCCGGAACCCCGGTGCCGCATGCGATGCCAAGGCCAATGCCGACAGGCCTGCGAGCACAGCGCCCTGCCATGCCGGGGTGAAAAAGGGGATCGCGAAATGGTGCACGGCGTGGTGTCCTGGAGGTGTCTGGCGGTGGGCGGTGTGCAGCGATTGTCGTGCACGGCCAGGCCGCTCCGTGGGGCCGTTGGGACGGCGGGAGCAAGGGCTGCTGCCTGCCCGGCGACAATGGGGAGGTATCCCATCTTCAGCACAGGCCCGATGAAAGCACCCCCCAGACTCCAGTCCCTCATCGAGGAAGGCCTGATCGACACCGTGGTCCGCCAGCTCATGAGCGGCAAGGAGGCCATGGTCTTCGTGGTGCGCAGCGGCGACGACACGCGCTGCGCCAAGATCTACAAGGAGGCCAACAACCGCAGCTTCCGCCAGGCGGTGGACTACACCGAGAACCGCAAGGTCAAGAACTCGCGCTCGGCCCGCGCCATGGCCAAGGGCAGCAAGTTCGGCCGCCAGGAGCAGGAGGCCGCCTGGCAGAGCGCCGAGGTGGATGCCCTCTACCGCCTGGCCGCTGCCGGGGTGCGCGTGCCGCAGCCCTACAACTTCCACGATGGCGTGCTGCTGATGGAGCTGGTGACCGACGCGCACGGCGATGCGGCCCCGCGCCTGAACGACGTGGCCTTCACGCCCGAGCAGGCGCGCGCCCACCACGCCACGCTGATCGCCGAGGTCGTGCGCATGCTGTGTGCGGGCGTGGTGCATGGCGATCTGTCGGAGTTCAACATCCTGCTGGCGCACCTGCCCGGTGCCGATGGCGAGGAAGGCATGGACGGCCCGGTCATCATCGACCTGCCGCAGGCAGTGGACGCGGCCGGCAACAACCATGCGCCGCGCATGCTGATGCGCGACGTGGCCAACCTGCGCGACTTCTTCGGCCAGTTCGCGCCCGAGCTGCTGGCCACCCAGTACGGCCCCGAGATCTGGAGCCTGTACCAGAGCGGGCTGCTGACCAACGAGACGCCGCTCACCGGCATCTATGCACCAGAGCACGCCGATGTGGACATGCAGGGCGTGCTGCGCGAGATTGAGGACGCTCGCGCAGAAGAAACGGCGCGCCGCCTGCGCATGGCGACACCGACTTAGGGGCCGGCCTCGGGCACAATCGGCGCCCCCTGCCATTTGTTAGCCCTTGCCGCCATGCCCGTCCACATCCGCCACTTCCACCCGGGCGACGCACCTGGATTGCGTGCCCTGTTCCATGCCGCCGTGCATGGACTGACCGGCGCGCAATATTCCCAGGAGCAGCGTGATGCCTGGGCGCCAATGGCGTACGACCTGGAGCAGTGGACCGCACGGCTGCGGGCCAACCAGCCCTTCGTCGCTGAAGCGGCATCGGACACCGGCACGGACATCGCCGGTTTCTCCGACCTGCAGGCCACGGGCTACATCGACCATTTCTTCGTTGCCCCGGCCCATGCGGGCCAAGGCGTGGCGCGCGCACTGATGGCCCACATCCATGCCCAGGCAGCGTTGCGCGGCATTGGGCGCCTGTGGGCCGACGTGAGCCTCACGGCCGAGCCGTTCTTTGCACAATGCGGTTTTGCAGTGGAAATGCGCCAGCAGGTGGAGCGCCGTGGGGTGGTTCTGGCCAATGCGCGCATGGCCAAGATGCTGCAAGGCGCCGGTGCGGTGGGACAATAGCGGGGTTGGCCCTGCCCCGGTGCCCCACTTTTCTACCACCCCCCATTCCAAGAACGGCAAGGCTTTCCCATGAACAAACCCCACGAACGGCAGACCGAGCTCAAGCCCATGGAGCTGTGCGATTCCTGCAAGGGCATCCAGCGCAACTGGCGCCGCGCCCCCGGCCACGCCGAGCTGGTGCAGCGCGGCAACCGCAAGGAAGACCGCGACCATGGCCAGGTCACGTTCACCCGCTACCAGTGCGACCGCTGCGGCACCGCCTGGGAGTATGAGAACGACAAGACCAACCTGCACGCAGGCTGGTCCGTTGTAGGGCGCTGAGCGCGCGTCTTCAATCCCCGGGCCCCCGCGCCGCGGGCAGCGAGGCCAGCAGCAGGGCCGCCACCACGCAGCCCAGGCCCAGCCACTGCCAGCTGCGGATGGATTCACCGAGGAACACCACCGACAGCAGCAGCGCCGCTACCGGCAGCCACACGGTAGCCAGCGATGCGCGCACACCACTGGTGCGGGCGCTGCCCGCGTACCACAGCAGAAAACCGCCCACGGTGGGCACCCAGGCGTAGTACAGCACCCCGGCCAGCGCAGGTACCGTGAAGGTGGAGGGCGATGCCTGTGCCACCAGCCATGCCGGCAGGGCCGAGAGCAGCAAACCGCCCGCCGACATCAGCGTGGACAGGGCCAGCGCCGGGATGGGCTGCGACAAGCGCTTGTTGGCCAGGATGAACACTGCCTCGCAGGCTACGGCTGCCAGCACCAGGGCAATGCCCGCCAGCCGGGTGCTGGTGCCTCCAGGGGGTGCGCTCTCGGGCGCCAGGGCCACAGCCATCACCCCGGCGGTGGCCAGCGCAATGGACAGCACCAGCCTGAGGCCCGGCCGCTCGCCCAACAGCAGTGCCGAGAACAGGGCGGCCGCCGCAGGCAGCGTGCCCGCCACGATGCCCGCATCCGAGGCGCTGGCGAGTGACACCCCCAGGATCAACAGCACCGAGTAGCCCACGCTGCCCGCCGCCGCCTGCACGGTGAGCAGCAGCGCGTCGCGCCGGCCCACCCGTGGCAGCCGCTGGCCGTGCCAGCGCATCAGCGCCAGAAACACCGGCAGTGCCAGAACATAGCGCAGCACGGTGGCCGCAAAGGGCTCGATGTCCTGTGCGATGACCTTGCTGACCACCACCGTGCTGCCCACCAGCACCATGGCCAGGCTGCACAGCAGCTGGCCTTTCCATGATTCCGAGATTCCCATCGCATACCGCCTTGCCTGTGTTGTCAAACTGCAGGCAGTGTGGATTCCCGGGCGCGAAGGGTCTTGAACGTTATTGCGGCAGCGGCCGGCGCCGCCTTCCCGCCGTGGCCTGCTGCCAAGCACCGGGCGTGAAGCCAAACTGCCGCGCGAAGATGCGCGTCATGTGGCTCTGGTCGGCAAAGCCGCATCGGCTGCGGCATCGGCCAGCCTGGAGCCGCGCAGCACCAGGTTGCGGGCACGCTCGGCGCGCTGCTGCAGCAGCCAGGCATGGGGCGGCAGGCCATAGGCCTGGGTGAAGCGGCGCAGCAGTTGGTACTTGCCCAGACCCACCATGGCGGCCAGTTGGGTGAGCGTCGGCGGTGCCTGCGAGGTATCCGCCAGGCAGTCGCGCACGCGGCGCACCTCGGCCGAAACGTCGGCGCCGGCTGCATGCAGGCGCTGCGCGTTGGCATGGCGGCACAGCAGCAGGGCACAGGTTTGCACCAGGGCTTCCTCGCAAGCCAGGGCGGCCACGCCCGTGCTGTGCTGCGGCGTGGTACCGCCGTGCGCCAGCCGCTGCAGCAACTGGTGCAGGGCGTCGCGCAGCGCCGTATCGTGCTGGATCACCGGGCGGGCCAGGGCCAGCCCCTGGGGCGATGCCGTGGCCAGGTCGCCGGCCATGGCGCGCAGCACCTGGGGCTCCAGGTAAACCATGCGCCAGCGGCGCGATGGGCCGCCCAGCGGCTGGCCGTCGTGCACCTCGCCGGGGTTGGTGGTGATCAAATCGCCTGCATAGGCATCCACCGGGCCGCGTCCGCTGGCCGAGCTTTGTGCCCCATCGTCGAGCAACCCCAAGCCATAGACGGCATGCCAATGCCTGCCATAGTGGCGGGAACTTTCGATGTGCGTGCTGTACACACCTTCCCAGGGCAAGCCGAAAACCTGGCATGTATGGGCGGGCGCTGCGGGTTTCATCTGGCCATTATTGCCAACCGCTGCACTGCCACACCCCCAAGGAGCCAACGAATGCATCGCCGATCCTTTCTTGCCGCAGGGGCGCGCCATGGCGCACTTGGCGGCCTTGCGCTGGTGGCCGTCCGCGGCGCCCAGGCCCAGCCGGCCTACACCGTCTCTGCCGAGCAATTGCAGGAGGCGGTGGCGCAACGCTTTCCGCTGCGCTATCCCATGGCGGGCCTGGTGGACGTGGATGTGCAGGTGCCACGCCTGTCGCTGCTGCCCGAGAGCAATCGCCTGGGCGCCGCATTCGCGCTGAAGGCCGCAGGCCCGGCGCTGCGGCGCAGCCATGGCGGCACCCTGGAGGTGGAGTTCGCCTTGCGCTACGAAGCCAGCGACCGCAGCCTGCGTGCCCACCAATTGCGCGTGGGGCGGCTGGATTTCCCCAGCTTGCGGCCGGAGGTGGTGGCCATGCTCAACAGCTATGGCCCTGCCCTGGCCGAGCAGTCGCTGCGCGAGGTGGTGCTGCACCGGCTGCGCCCGCAGGACCTGGGCGTGCTCGACGGCCTGGGAATGCAGCCCGGTGCCATCACCGTGACGTCCAGGGGCCTGTCCATCGCGTTCGTGAACAAGCAGGCACCGTGACGGGGCCTGGGCCTTTGCGCCCCGAATCGCTGTGCGCAAGGCCGTGCGCGCCAGCAGCCTAGGCCTTGCGCCTCGGCGAGGCCGACGCAGGGGCTGCCAGCGCCAGATCACCCCGCACCCGCTGTGCAAACCCGCGCTGCCCGAACTGCTCGATGATGAAGTCCACGAACACCCGGGTGCGCGCGGGCAGCAGCTTCTTGTCCGGGTAGTACAGCGAGGTGGGCCCGGCATCGGACCACCAGCCCGGCAGCAGACGCACCAGGTCGCCGCTGGCCAGCCAGGGCTGGGCAAAGGGCATGGGCAGCAGGGCCACGCCCAGGCCCATGAGCGCGGCCTGGCACATGGCCTCGGGGTCGTCGAAGACGATGCGCGGGCGCAGCTCGGCCGCAGCCGCATCGCCCGCCTTGTTGCGCAGCGTGGTGACGTGGATGCGCCCGGTCTGGATCGAGCGGCGCGCAATGCCGTCCCACTGCGCCAGATCGGAGGGATGGCGCGGTGCCTTGCGGCCCTGCAACTGCGCGCGTGACGCCACGGCCACGATGTGGATGGTGCCCAGCGTGCGCGCCACCATGCCGGGGTTCAGGTTCAGCCCGCCGCCGATACCCGCATCGAAGCCCTCGCCGATCAGGTCCACCTGCCGGTTCTCGAAGCGCCAGTCGGGCTGGATGGCCGGGTAGCGCGCGAGGAACTCGCCGAGCAACGGCACCAGGTAGGCACGGCCGAAGGCCTGCCCCATGCTCACCTTGAGCGTGCCAGCCGGCTGGCGGTCGGTCTCGGCCGCGTGCTCCACGGCGTCTGCCAGGGTCGCCAGCGGAGTGCTGATCTGCTGCAACAGGCGCAGGCCGCCCTCGGTCAGCACCAGGCGCCGCGTGCTGCGCTGAAACAGGCGCACGGAGAGGTTGGCCTCCAGCCGCGCCACGTTCTTGCTCACGGCCGCAGGGGTCAGGCCCATGAGCCGGGCAGCGGCCGAGAAGCTGCCGGACTCGGCGGACTTCACGAAGGATTCGAGGTGGCTGAGCGGTTGCATGCTTGTTATTTTCAACCCATGGTTGAAATCAGTACAGCCCATTCATGGCTACCAGCAATGCAATGGTTCCCAGACACTGCAGGTGTTGCCAGTGCATTTACTGGTCCACTTACCGGAGTTTCACCATGTCTGTCGTCTCTTCTGTTTCCCCTGTTTCCACCACCGGCGTCCTGGCTGGCAAGGCCGCTTTCGTCACCGGCGGTTCGCGCGGCATCGGTGCCGCCATCGTGCGGCGCCTGGCGCGTGATGGCGCTGCCGTGGCCTTCACCTACACCAGCAACGGTGCATCCGCCAAGGCCCTGGCTGCCGAGATCGAGGCTGCCGGCGGCCGCGCGCTGGCTCTGCAGGCGGACAGCGCCGATGCGGCGGTCCTCACGGCCGCCATCGATGGCGCCGCACGCGAACTGGGCCGCCTGGACATCCTCGTGAACAACGCCGGTGTGGCGGTGATGGGCGAGGTCGGCAGCGTCACGCTGGAAGACCTGGACCGCACCCTCGCCGTCAACGTGCGCGGCGTGTTCGTGGCCACCCAGGCCGCCGTGCGCCACATGGGCCAGGGCGGCGCCTATGGCCGCGTGATCACCATCGGCAGCACCAACTCCGATCGCCTGCCCTGGGCGGGGTTCAGCGTCTACGGCATGAGCAAGGCCGCCATCGTCGGGCTCACCAAGGGCCTGGCGCGCGACCTGGGGCCGCGCGGCATCACCGTGAACAACGTGCAGCCCGGCCCGGTGAACACCGACATGAACCCCGCTGACGGCCCCATGGCCGGCGACATGCACGGCATGATGGCGGTCAACCGCCATGCCGACCCGGCCGAGATCGCTGGCATGGTGGCCTACCTCGCCGGGCCTGAGGCCGGCATGGTCACCGGCGCCAGCCTGCTGATCGATGGTGGTTTCGCCGCGTGAACAGGCGCCCTCCGGGTCGCTTCGCGATTTCCCTCTGAGGGGGGCGCTGGCCCGGGCCTATATAGTGGCCTACCAATCCATCTGGGACCTTCCCGTGCACCACCTCCTTCGCCCCTTGCGCCATGCGCGCACCACCGCAGTGGTGTCGGCCGCCCTGATGGCCGCCGTCACCACCCATGCCGTCACACCCGCCGAGTCCGGCTACGTGGGCGAGTACCGGGGCGGTTCGGTGGACACCGTGGCCCAGCTGGCGCTGCTGGACGACAACACCTACTGCTTTGCCTTCACGGGCGGTGCGCTGGACCTGCTGGCCGCAGGCCGCTGGAAGGCGGAGGGCGGGGGTATCCGGCTGCAACAGGTACGGCAGGAGCAAACCCTGTTCCCCGCGTTTTCCAGCAAGGTGGAGGCGCAGGGCGCCATGGTGGAGTTCGACTTCCATGGCTACACGCTGTCCAATGCCCGCGCGCCGGTGTTCGCGGTGTCGGCGGACGACAAGGTGCCCGCCACGCTGCGCCCCCTGTTCACCGAGGGCAACAGCAACTGGTCCGAAAGCTACAAGCTGCCCGCCATGCCTGCCGAGTCGGTGCGCTATTTCTACCTGGGTGACCTCGTGGAAGAGAGCCCCGGCAAGCCGCCGGTGGTGAAGGTGGTGCAGTACCGGCTGGAGAGCGGCAACTCCGTGCGCGTAGGCTTCGACGAACTGCAGGCCATGCCCCTCATGGACCAGCGGGCCGAGCTCAAGGGCCAGATGCTGTTCCTGTCCGGCAGCCGCCTGGGCCAGCGTCGGCCCTTGAACCCCGAGGTGCTCAAGGCGGTGCGCAGTGGCTGCATCGATCCCGCATTGAAGCCCGGTGTTCCACGTCCGCTCAAGCCAGGCCAGAACAGGGGCCTGGAGCCTGTGAAGACCTTCACCGTCAGCCCTTCAGCCGTTCAGGGCAAGCCCTTTTTCGAAGCCAAGGCCAACTGACAGACTGTCTGGTCAGGCCGACAGTGCTCCCACGGGGGTGCGGGGCGCGGTCTCGATCTGCGCCTTGGCCAAGCGCAGCGCCTTGCGCATGTAGCCGCGCCACAGCACGCTGGCCAGCAGCCACAGCACCGGTGCGGCCCACTTCGAGCGGGCATGGAAGGCATGGCGCCAGCGCACCGTGGTCTGCGTGCCGCCGGCCTGCGGGTCGAACCACCAGGCGCCGTCCGCCCCCGTGGCCAGCCAGCGCAGCACGCCCGTGAAGCCGCTCACGGTGTAGGCGAAGTACTGGGCCGGGCGGTAGTGCTTGAGCCCTTCCTGCGCGCTGCTGCCGTCGGACATGGCCACCGTGCGCGTCTGCCCTGGGGCATCCCAGGCACCCGTCTGGTCGCGCGTGCCCGTCACCGCCGGCAGGGGGCCGTAGCCGGTGAACAGCGTGGTGGGGTCGATGGGCGCGATGTGACCGAACGCCTGCGCGGGCGAGGCCTTGATTTGCGTCTGGACCGTGGTGGCAAAGGTGGTCATGGGGCGTTGTCCGGTTCGTGCCTGGGGGGAGTGAACCGAATGTATTGTGGAAGCCCGAAACGATAAATACCGTTTTTCACAACGGACTGTTTGCCAAACCGTGAACAATTGCCCCTTTCCGCAGCGAAAGAACCGTGTGCAAGGCCGGTTCAGGTGGCGGGTTGTCGTCGCCGCCGGGGTTTCCGGGCTGTTGCGGCCAGTTCCTGCGCGCTCAGGCTGAACACCGGATTGTCTGCCAGCATTTCCACCGCCAGGTCGATGAAGGCGCGCACCCGCGCCGGCTGCGCCGCACGGCTGCCGTAGTACACGTACAGGCCCAGGTGCTGCGGAATGAAATCGGTGAGCACCGGCACCAGTTGCCCGCTGCGCACCAGCGGGGCGGCCGTCACGCCCACCAACTGGCCGATGGCATGGCCGCCCAGCACAGCGCGCGCCTCCAACTCGATGTCGTTGGCGCAGAAGGCGGGCGGGATGGCGTGGGCCACGATGTCCTCGCCCACGCGGAACTCCCAGGGCATGGGCTTGCCCGTGGTCGGGTGGCGAAAGCCGCTGCAGCGGTGCTGCGCCAGATCTTCGATGCGCGTGGGTGTGCCATGGCGCGCCAGGTAGTCCGGCGTGGCGCACACCACCAGCTGCAGCCAGAGCAGGCGTCGGGCAATCACCCCGCCCTCGGGCGGGTAGCCCGAGCGAAAACCCACGTCCACCCGGTCCTCAACCCAGTTGCCGATGCGGTCCTCGAGCTGAACGTCGGGCTCCACCAGCGGGTAGCGGCGACTGAATTCGTCGACCACGGGCCAGATCACTTCCAGCATCATGGAGCGCGGCGCAGTGATGCGCAGCGGCCCGGCGATCTCCTCGCGCCCGCGCCGGGCGCCGTGCACGGCCCGCTGCAGCGTGGCCAGGCCGGGCTGGGCGGCGTCCAGGAACTGGCGCCCCTCCTCGGTCAGGCTCAGGCTGCGGGTGGTGCGGTGGAACAGCCGCACTCCCAGGTGCGATTCGAGCTGCCCCAGCGCCAGGCTGGCCGCCTGCGGCGTGATGCCCTGGGCCGACGCCGCCTGGCGCAGGCTGCCCAGCTCGGCCGCCTTGGCAAAGGTGGCGATAGCGCGCAGTTCGTTCATGGCCATGGCGAAACTCCCGTTGATTGACAAGAATTGCTTGTGAATGAAGCGAGTGATTATGGGCTAGTGCGATGGCAATGGCGTGCCTACAGTTCATCCCCATGGCAACGCACCGCGTCTGCCAGAACCCCGAAATTCATTCTCTCCAAGGACTTTTGCCATGACCGCTCACGCTTCGCCCTCCTTTCCCCGTATCTGGCTCATCACCGGTGCCTCGCGTGGCATCGGCGCCCGCATTGCCGAGGCCGCGCTGGCCCAGGGCGATGCCGTGGTGGCCACCTCGCGCAGTGCTGACTCCGTCACAGAGCGCCTGGGCGCCAGCGATGCGCTGCTGCCCCTGGCCCTGGACGTGACAGACGAGGCGCAGGCCCGCCACGCCGTGGGCGCGGCGCTGGAGCGCTTCGGCCGCATCGACGTGCTGGTCAACAACGCGGGCTACGGCCTGCTGGGTGCGGTGGAAGAGGCCACCGCCGACGAGGTGCGTCGCCTGTACGAGACCAATGTGTTCGGCCTGCTGAACGTGACGCGCGCCGTGCTGCCCTGCATGCGCTCGCGCCGCGCCGGCCATGTCATCAACATCTCGTCGCTGGGCGGGGTGCAGTCCGCCGCAGGCTTCGGGGTGTACTGCTCGACCAAGTTCGCGGTGGAAGGCATCACCGAGGCGCTGCACGCCGAACTGGCGCCACTGGGCATCCATGCCACGGTGGTGGTGCCGGGCTACTTTCGCACCGAGTTCCTCGACACGGCCTCGCTCTCGGTGTCCCCGTTGGTGCTGGAGGACTACGCCCCCAGTGCCGGCGTAGTCCGCGAAGCCGCTCGCCGCATCAATCTGAACCAGCCCGGTGACCCTGTGCGCCTGGCCCAGGCCATGATGCAGCTGGTGGCCAGCCCCACGCCGCCGCTGCGCCTGCCGCTGGGCACCGACACGCTGCAGACCATTGCCGACAAGCATGCCTTCGTCGAGAAGGAAACCGCGCAGTGGCATGCGCTGGCGGCGTCGACGGACTTCCCGGTGCAGGCTGCGGCCTGAGCCTGCACCGACGGTGGGTCAGACCATGCCGCCGTTGGCGCGCAAGGTTTGTCCGTTGATCCACGCGCCATCGGGCCCAACCAGAAAGGACACGGTGCCCGCGATGTCATCCGGCGTGCCCAAACGGCCCAGCGGGCTCATCTGCGCCAGGCGCTCCACCAGCTCGGGCGTCTTGCCGTCGAGGAACAGGGCGGTGGCCGTGGGGCCGGGGGCCACGGCATTCACGGTGATGTTCTTGCCGCGAAGCTCCTTGGCGAGGATCAGCGTCATGGTTTCCACCGCGCTCTTGGTGGCGGCATACACCGCATAGCCGGGCATGGCGGTGCCGACCACGCTGGTGGAGAAGTTGACGATGCGACCGCCCGGCTCCAGCCGGCGCGCGGCCTCGCGCAAGGTGTTGAAGCTGCCCTTGAGGTTGATGGCGATCAGCCGGTCGAAGGTGGTGTCGTCGGTATCGGCCAGGTGCGGCGTGTGCGAAGGCATGACGCCCGCGTTGTTCACCAGCACGTCGATGCGTCCGAAGGTTTCGCTGGCCAGGTCGAACAGGCGCGCCACGGCGGCGGCATCGGCCACGTCGGCCTGCACGGCGATGGCCTGGCTGCCCGCAGCGGTGATCGACTGGGCCACCACCTCGGCCTCGGCGGCGCTGCCCGCGTAGTTGACCACGACGTTGAAGCCGTCGCGCCCCAGGCGCTGGGCAATGGCGGCGCCGATGCCGCGCGAAGACCCGGTGACGATGGCGACGGGGCGGTGGGTGGATGTGTCGTTGGCGGCCATGAAAACTCCTGAACAGTGGTGATGGGTGTATTGTTCTGTTGGCGGCGGGTTTGATAAACACCCGTTGATTGCCATGACTGTTCAATAAAAACCAACAATCAAGCCCTGCTCCCCATGGACCGATTCGACGCCATGCGCCTGTTCACCCGCATCGTGGAGCTGGGCAGCTTCACGCAGGCGGCGGAAGACCTGCAGCTGCCCCGCGCCACGGTGACGCTGGCCGTGCAGCAGCTGGAAAAGCGCCTGGGCGCACGCCTGCTGCACCGTACCACGCGCCATGTCGGGCCGACGCAGGACGGCGAGGCCTACTACGCGCGCTGCCAGCAGCTGCTGGCCGACCTTGATGAGACCGAGGCGGCGTTCGCAACGGCCGGCCAGCACCCCAAGGGCAAGCTGCGCGTGGACCTGCAAGGTACCCTGGCCCGCTATTTCGTGCTGCCGCGCATCGGCGAGTTCTTTGCACGCTACCCCGGCGTGGAGCTGGAGCTGGGGATGGGCGACCGCCTGGTGGATCTGGTGCGCGAGCGCGTGGACTGCGTGATGCGCGGCGGCGAACTGGTCGACTCCAGCATGGTCGGCCGCCGGGTTGCACAACTGGCCCAGGTGACCTGCGCGAGCCGCGCGTACCTGGCGCGCCATGGCGTGCCGCGCACCGTAGAGGAACTGCGCGGCCACCGCGCGGTGAACTACCTGTCGTCGCGCACGGGCAAGCCCATGCCGCTGGACTTCGTGGTCGATGGCGTGCCGCGCAGCGTGCAGCTCAAGGGCGCGGTGTCCGTGACCGATGCGTTTGCCTATGTGGCCTGCTGCACGGCCGGGCTAGGGATCATCCAGGTGCCGCGCTACCACCTGGAGCCGCAGCTGGCCGATGGCAGCCTGGTCGAGGTGCTGGTCGACTGCCGCCCCGCACCCATGCCGGTGACCGTGCTCTACCCGCACAGCCGCCAGCTCTCGCCGCGCGTGCGCGTGTTCGTGGACTGGCTGGCCGAGGTGATGCAGAACGCGCGCTGACTACGCCGGTGGGCGCGAGAACTCCATGACCCAGTTCGTCTCCCACGTGCAGCCCTCGTCGTCGGAGAAGGCCTGCTGCCAGCGCGGAGTGCCGGTGGCGAGGTTTTTCGTCCACTCGAAGCGCACCAGGACCGACCGGCCCTCGAACAGCTCCTGGCCAAAGAACACGCCCTGGTCCGTGCCCGCGAAGCCGCCACTGACGGGCGGCCGCAGCAGGCCCGTGGCCGTGTCCAGGCCTCCCGTCACGTTATCGAGCCAGTAGATGCTCCAGCGCCGTGCCTCGGGGTTGAACAGGCGCAGGGCCATGCCCACGTAGCCGGCATTCCAGGCCTCGGGGATGAAGTCATCGCAGTTGCCGATGCCGCCCGACAAGTGGCGCGCGGTGCCCGTGGCCTCGAAGGTTTCCCAGTCGGTGCAGCCCGCAAGCCGCTTCACGAGCCGGGTGTTGCGGATGCGCCAGGGGCTCATGAGAAAGTCGAAATCGTGGACATCGCCAGTGGGTGGGGTGATCGGCATGTGGTGTCTCCGGGATGTGTGTGCGTCATGCGTGCAGGGCCGAACGCGCCGTGGGCTGCAGCCGGTGGGCTTCGGGCGCACGCGCCAGCCAGGGCGCCAGGCCCGGTGCCACATCGCGTTGCCACGCTCCGCCCTGCGCAAAGGCGTCCAGCGCGCCGGCATCGTCGAACAGCGCCAGGCCCAGCAGCACGGGCTCGCCCTCGCGCACCGGCAGGCGGGGAAAGGTGTTGGGGCTCGCTTCACTGGCATACCAGGCGGTATTGCGCGCACCACCCGCGCGCAGCGTGGGGTCCATGCGCTCGCGGCAGTGGTCCAGCAGCGCGGGCGTTGCAGGCTCCTTGAGGTAGAACACCGTGGCATCGAGCAGGCCCGGGGCCGGGCCGCTGGCACCGGGGGCCGCACGTTCGGCAGGCAGGTCCGCCGCGGCGCCCGGCCATGCGGGGCGCAGCAGCAGCACGTTGTCCGAATCGACCATGGTGGCGTTGGCTGCGTCGCTATGCGCAGCCCACACCGGGCCGCTGTAGAACGCTTCGAGCGCCCGCTGGCGCGCCGCCATGTCGGCAAAGCCGCGCAGCCAGACGAACAGGTCCGGCCGCTCCAGGTCGCGGAACTGGCCGATCACGCGCATGCCTTCGCACTCCTGGCTTTCGAGGAACTCGCGGTCGAACAGGTCAATCAACACATCGCGCTGGCCGGGGTGCAGGGTGTACTGGCGCAGTTCGACGATGGCGCAGTCGGCAATCGAGGGGGTGGTGGGCATGCGGGGCTTCCTTGGGTCAAGCGAAAAGAGAGAAGTCCGCAGTCTGCGGCGCAATACCTGCCAAGGCATGGCAGGTATTCGCTGCATACTGCACAGCGTCGCTTTTTACTTTTCGCCTCCATGCGTGCCAGCCGCCTGTTGTCCATCCAGATGCTGCTCGAAACCCGGGGGCGCATGAGCGCGCAGGCGCTCGCCGATGCGCTGGAGGTATCGGTGCGCACGCTGTACCGCGACGTGGACCAGCTCACGGCGGCGGGCGTTCCCATCTTTGCCGAGCGCGGGCGCCATGGCGGCTTTGCGCTGCTGCCGGGCTGGAAGACCACGCTCACGGGGCTCACTCCGTCCGAGGCACAGGCCGTGTTCCTGAGCGGGCTGCCTGGCCCGGCCGGCGACCTGGGCCTGGGCGATGACGTGGAAGGCGCACGCCTGAAGCTGCTGGCCGCGCTGCCTGCACCCTGGCGCGAAGACGCCCAGCGCGTGAGCGACCGCCTGCACCTCGACCCGGTGGACTGGTACCGCGAGAGCGAGCCCACGCCCCACCTGGCCACCGTCGCTGCCGCCGTCTGGAGCGGCCAGCAACTGGCCCTGCGCTACGAGAGCTGGGCCGACACGGTGGAGCGCGCCGTGGGCCCGCTGGGCCTGGTGCTCAAGGCGGGTGTCTGGTACCTGGTAGCGCAGCCGGCGGACAAGGCCTCCGACGGCGCAGGGCCGCGCACCTACCGCGTGTCCAACATCCGCGCGGCTGCGGCGCTCACCACGCCTGTGCGGCGACCGGCGCGCTTTGACCTGCCCAGGTATTGGGGCGAGTCCATCCGCCGCTTCGAATCGGGCCTGTACACCGGCGAGGCCGAACTGTTGGCCACGCCGGCGGGGCTCAAGGGCCTTGCCGCACTGAGCAGTGCCGTTGCGCGCGCGGTGGCCGCCGCCTCGCCCTCGCGCCGCAAGGACGGGCGGGTGGCGCTCACGATTCCCATCGAATCGGTGGCCCACGCCTGCGGCCAGTTGATGCGCCAGTCGCCCGAGGTCGAGGTGCTGCGCCCGGCCGCGCTGCGGCGCGCGCTGGTGGAGCGCGTCGAGGCCACGGCGCGGCTTTACGGCCTGCGCTGAGCCGCGCTACAAACCGCGTTCCACCATGTCCAGCAGCCGCTGGCCCAGCAGCTGCAGCATGTCGGCGGGCGTGCCGCGCAAGGGCCCGTCGATGCTCAGCAGCGCCATGCCGTGCACGGTAGACCAGGCCAGGTACTCGGCGCCCGGACGGCGCTCGGGCGGCAGGGCGCCTGCGGTCACCAAGTCGTCGAGGGCGGCCGACAGGTGCTCGAAGGGGTTCAGGCCCGTGAGGCCGCCCATGGCGGGGTCGGGGTTCTGCTCCACGCTGAACTGGCCGCCGAACGCTGTGCGGAACAGCCCTGTCTCCGCATGGGCAAAGCGCATGTAGCCGGCCCCCACGGCGCGCACCCGGGCATGGGCCTGTTCGGTGGGCGTGCCGCCCGTGGGCACGTCGGCCATCTCGGCCTCCATGGCCTGGGCCACGGCGGCCACGGCGGCGGCGCGCACCGCCGCCAGCAGGTCCTGCCGGTTGGCGAAATGGCGGTAGGCGGCATTGGGCGCCACACCTGCGCGCCGCGTGGCTTCGCGCAGTACCACGGCGTCGGGCCCTCCCTGGCGCGCCAGCTCGATGCCGGCGTCCAGCAGGGCGCGGCGCAGGTCGCCATGGCGGTAGGTGCTGCGCGGCGAGGAAGGGCTGCCTGGTGTGGCGCTGTTGCGGGTGGTTACGGACATCGGGATTTCAATGTGGACACTGTCCATTATCTTTGGTATTGTTTGTGAACGGTGTCCACAATGCATGGATATCCGCTTTTGACCCACCTACCCAAGGAGATCCACCATGAAAGTCGAGCCGTATCTGTTCTTCGAAGGCCGCTGCGAAGAGGCCCTCACGTTCTACCGTACCGCCTTGGGCGCCGAGGTGACCATGCTCATGCGCTACAAGGACAACCCCGAGCCCGCCGCCGGCCCGGGCTGTTCTGCCGACGGCAGCCCCGGGGCAGGGCCCCAGCCCGAGATGGTCATGCACGCCTCGTTCAACGTGGGTGACACCCAGGTCATGGCGTCGGACGGCATGGGTTCGGGAAAGCCCAGCTTCCAGGGCATCTCGCTGTCGCTGAGCCCCGAAACCGAGACCGAGGCCAAACGCCTCTTCGACGCGCTTGCCGTGGGCGGCCAGGTGCAGATGCCGCTGGGCAAGACCTTTTTCTCGCCCGCCTTTGGCATGGTCGCCGACCGCTTTGGCGTGTCGTGGATGGTGGTGGTGCCCCAATGACGGACGCCTCCGCACCAGGAGCTGGACCCGTGCTGTACCGGGGAAGCTGCCACTGCGGCAAGGTGGCGTTCGAAGTGGAAGGCACCATCGACAGCGCCCTGGCGTGCAACTGCACCATGTGCCGGCGGCGCGGCTCGCTGCTGTGGTTCGTGCCGCACGGCCAGTTGCGGCTGACCACCCCCGAGGCGAACCTGGCCAGCTACACCTTCCACAAGCACGTCATAGAGCACCGCTTCTGCCCGGCCTGCGGCATCCATACCCATGGCGAAGGCACGCACCCCGCAGGCCACAAGATGGCGGCCGTGAACCTGCGCACGCTCGACGGCGTGGACCTCGACGCCATCCCCGTGCACCACCACGATGGCCTGGCCATGTAAGCCAGCCCCCAAGGAGACTCCCCATGCTGAATCCCGAACCCCAGGCGCAGCACCGCTGGCTGCAGCAGTTGCTCGGCGACTGGACTTGCGAATCCACCTGCGATGCTGGGCCCGGTGAGCCGCCCATGACCAGCACAGGCACCGAGCATGTGCGCCAGTTCGGGGAGCTTTGGGTGCTGGGCGAAGGCACGGGCACCATGCCCGGCGGCGGCGACGCGCGCATGCTCATCACCCTGGGCTACGACCCCGAGAAGGCGGTCTTCATCGGCACCTGGGTCGGCTCGATGATGGCCCATATGTGGGTCTATCGCGGCACGCTCGATGCCACCGAAAAGGTGCTCCCGCTCGAGACCGAAGGACCGAGCTTCACCGGCGACGGCAGCACTGCGAAATACCGCGACACCATCACCCTCCTCGGCCCCAACGAGCGCACGCTGACCTCCGCCACCCAGCAGCCCGATGGCAGCTGGAAGGAGTTCATGAAGGCGACATACCGCCGCAAGACCTCCTGAGCCTGCACCCGACATGGCGTGGCGGCGGGCTTGGCCGCCGCGCTGGGCGGGCTGGCGCGCTTGTCCCTAGAATCGCTGCGATCGCCCGCCCATTGTCCTGCAGCCTGCACCGCACCGTTCCACCGGTGGCACTTCTGTGGCGCTCCAATGGCCCCATCTGCTGCGGGCATGCCGCTCACGATCACGACGGCGCACAACCGAAGGAGGCCCCATGTCGAACAACCACCCCACGCCCATCCTGCAAAGCCAGCCGCTCGGCCCGATGTGGCCCACGCTCGATCCGTTCCTGTTCTGTGCCCACCACGACGATGCCTACCCTGCCGGCAACGAAGCCTTCGGCCCGGCCGTGCCGGTGGACGACCGGCAGATCGGCAGCGACTTCAGCCGCAAGGACGGCTGGAGCATGTACCACGGCGAGACCGTTCCCGGCTTTCCTGGCCACCCGCACCGCGGTTTCGAGACCGTGACGCTGGTGCGCAAGGGGCTGATCGACCATTCCGACTCGCTCGGCGCCGCCGCGCGCTTTGGTGGGGGCGACGTGCAGTGGGTCACGGCCGGCAAGGGCATCGTGCACTCCGAGATGTTCCCGCTGCTCAGCGCCACCGAACCGAACCCGCTGGAGCTGTTCCAGATCTGGCTGAACCTGCCTGCGCGCCACAAGATGGTGGAGCCGCACTTCACCATGCTCTGGAACGAGCACATCCCGCGCCTGGTGCACCACGATGAGGCCGGCCGCACGACCACCGCTACCGTGGTGGCCGGCGCACTGCCCGCCGCGCCTGCGCCGCTGGCGCCGCCACCCGAGTCCTGGGCCTCGCAGCCCGGCTCCGACGTGGCGATCTGGACGCTGCGCATGGACCCCGGCGCCCAGTGGCCTATGCCTGCTGCGCTGGGCGAGGGCACGCGCCGCATGCTGTACTTCTTCGTGGGCGATGGCCTTCGCGTGGGCCCGCAGGACGTGCCAGGGCATGCCGCGCTGGAGATCGATGCCCGCCAGGAATGGCTGGTGACCAATACCGGCGCCACCGTGGCCGAGTGCCTGGTGCTGCAGGGCCGGCCCATCGGCGAGCCCGTGGCGCAGTACGGCCCCTTCGTGATGAACACGCAGCAGGAGATCATGCAGGCCATGCAGGACTACCGCCGCACCCAGTTCGGCGGCTGGCCCTGGCCCGACAGCGACCCGGTGCACGGCACCGAGGCCCGGCGCTTTGCGCGCTACCCCGGCCAGGCCGAGGACGAGGTGCCTGCGGCCGTTTGAGGGGCGCCACCCTTGCTTGGGCAGGGGTGGTCCGGGTCGTGGACAATCCCGCATTCCGATCCGCAGGGCGGCGGCCATGCCGCCCCCTGCTTTTCCTTGCATGAAAGCGCGCCATCCATGAACATCGCCAAAGACACTGCCGTCACCATCGCCTACAAGGTCACCACGCCCGAGGGCAAGCCCCTGGACGGGGGCAACCTGTCCTACCTGCACGGCGGCTACGAGAACATCTTCCCCAAGGTCGAGGCCGCCCTCGAAGGCCAGGCCGCCGGCTTCAGCACCACGCTGGACCTGGCCGTGGAAGAGGCCTTTGGCGCACGCGACGAAGGCCTGGTACGCACCATTCCCAAGTCCGAGTTCCCCCCCGGCGTGAAGGTCGGCGGCCAACTGCAGGGGGTGGGCAGCGATGGCCAGCCCGCCGTGTTCAACGTGGTCAAGATCAAGGGGCCTGAAGTGCTGCTGGACGGCAACCACCCGCTGGCCGGCCAGGCGCTGCGCTTCTCTTGCAAGGTGGCCAGCGTGCGTGCCGCCAGCGCCGAGGAAATCGCCCACCGCCATGTGCATGGCGACCACGGCCACCACCATTGAGTCTTGCGATGGCTGCGCTGCAGGCAGTTGCGCATTCAGACCGGGCCTTTTCCATCCCCGGCTTTCTGTCGGGTGGCGAGTGCGATGAGCTCATCGCGCTGGCCGAGCGCGAGGGCTTCGAGGCCGCCGGCGTGCGCACGGCCGGTGGTCCCAGGGCCATGCCCCTGGTGCGCAACAACGACCGGGTGATGGTCGAGTCCGCCGCCTGGGTGGCCCTCCTGTGGCAGCGGTTGCAGGGCGTGGCCTTGCCACTGCTCGATGGAGAAGAGGCGCAAGGCCTGCCCAAGGAGCTGCGCTTTTACCGCTATGCCCCGGGCCAGCGCTTCAAGATGCACAAGGACGGGCCCTGGACCGAAGCGGGCATGACCAGCCGGCTCACGCTGCTGGTCTACCTCAATGCGGGCTTTGCGGGCGGGGACACCGATTTCAGGGATTTCGTGGTGCAGCCAGCCACCGGTGCGGCGCTGCTTTTCATCCACGACACCTGGCACGAAGGCCGTGCCGTCACCGAGGGCACGAAGTACGTGCTGCGCTCGGATGTGCTGTACGCGCCGGCCTGACCTGCCGGGCGTTCAGCCGCCCTGCGCGCCCTTTTCCAGGCTGAAGCCCTCGTCGAGCCAGCCCGTCACCCCGCCGATCATCAGCTTCACCGGCCGGCCCAGCCGCGCCAGCCGCACGGCGCCGCGGTGCGCGCCATTGCAGTGCGGGCCCGCGCAATAGACGACGAACAGCGTGCCGGGCGCATAGGCGGCCACCTTCGATTCGATGATCTTGGCGTGCGGCAGGCTCACCGCGCCAGGCACATGGCCGGCCTCGTACAGCGCATGGCTGCGCACGTCGAGCAGCACGAAGTCCTGCACGCCGCGGTCCATCGCGTCGTGCACGTCCCAGCAGTCGGCCTCGAAGGCGAAGGCGGATTCGAAGTGCGCGAGCGCTGCGGCGCTGGGAGCGGCGGGGATGGCGCTCACGGCGCTGGGGGAAGAGGTCATGGCAACAAGCTCCTGGGTGGCGTTCAGATGGCTCAAGTGTCGCCACGGGGTACCCTTGCAGCCAGTGGCCGCCATGACAATCTTCGGTAACATCGCGCCATGCCTCACCTTGTCGCGATCCTGGCCTACGACCGGCTGTGCACCTTCGAATTCGGCTGCGCAGTCGAGCTGTTCGCGTTGGAGCGGCCCGAGCTGCAGGTGGACTGGTACCGCCACGCCGTGTGCGCGGTGGAGCCCGGCCCGCTGCGTGCCATGGGCGGCCTGCTGGTGCAGGCGCCGCATGGCCTGGCGATGCTGGCGCGGGCCGACACCATCGTGGTGCCCGGCTGGCGCGATGCGGCCGAGCGCCCGCCCGAGGCGCTGCTGCGCGCCCTGCAGCGCGCCTGGCGGCGCGGTGCGCGCATCTGCTCCATCTGCTCGGGCGTGTTCGTGCTCGCGCATGCGGGGCTGCTCGCAGGCCGGCGCGCCACCACGCACTGGCGCTACGCCGAGCGCCTGGCCAGCGAGTTCCCCGACATCACGGTGGATGTCTCGGCGCTCTACGTGGACGAGGGCCAAGCCATCACCTCGGCGGGCTCCGCCGCAGGGCTGGACATGCTGCTGCACCTGGTGCGGCGCGACCATGGCGCGCGCGTGGCGAACACGGTGGCGCAGCGGCTGGTGATGTCGCCCCACCGCGATGGCGGGCAGGCGCAGTTCGTGCCGCGGCCCATGCCCAGCGCCGAGGTCAGCACCATCGCCCGCCTGCTCGACTGGCTGCGCGAGAACGCACGCCAGGCGCACACGGTGGATTCCATGGCGGCCTTTGCGCAGATGAGCCGGCGCACGCTGCAGCGCCGCTTCAAGGACAGCACAGGCCTGTCGCCGCAGGACTGGCTGGTGCGCGAGCGCGTGGCCATCGCCAAGGAACTGCTCGAAACCCACCCGGCCATGCCCATCGACGCGGTGGCCGACCTCGCAGGCCTGGGCTCGCCGGAGTCGCTGCGCCGCCACTTTCGCCAGCACAGGCTGCCGGCGCCCACGCGCTACCGGCAGGCCTTTTCAGGCCTTGCGGCCGAGCCCGCGCCCCTGCAGCACGGGCTCGGCTGACAGCCGCTCGCGCGCGAATTCCACGAAGGCCCGCACCTTGGCCGGCGCGCGCCGCCCCGCCGGGTAGACGATGTGCACGGGCACAGGCGGCGGCTCGTGCGCGGCCAGCACCACACGCAGTCGGCCCGCGCGCACGCCCTGCGCCGCCTGGTAGGCCAGGCAGCGCGTGAGGCCCAGACCCGACTCGGCTGCGGCGATGTCCACCTCGTTGCTGTTGCTGATCCAGCTGAAATGCGGCTGGCCCACCACGCCCCCCTTGAACTTCCATGGCGAGACGCTGTTGTTGTCGAACGAGAAACCGATGGCACGGTGCGCTGCCAGTTCATCGGGGTGGCGCGGCTCGCCGTGCTGCGCCAGGTAGGCGGGCGAGGCCACCACCAGCCGGCGCAGCGCGCCCACCTGCACGGCGGTGAGGCCCGAGTCCGGCAGGTGGGCGATGCGGATCGCCACGTCCATGCCCTCCTCGAGCAGATGCACCAGCCGGTTCACGAACAGCGTGCGCACCTGCACGCGCGGCTGCGCGTGCAGGAAGGCCTGCACGACGGGCGCCACATGCCGCATGCCGAACATCTGCGGCGCGGTGATGGCCAGCAACCCCTGGGGCTCGGCCTGCCCGCCGCTGGCGGCCTGCTCGGCCTCCTGCAGGTCGGTGAGGATCGGGCGGCAGTCGACCAGGAAGCGCTCGCCCGCCTCGGTCAGGCGCACAGTGCGCGTGCTGCGCTGGAACAGCAGCACCGACAGGCGCGCCTCCAGTGCCGCAATGGCGCGCGTGACGGCTGTGGCCGACACGCCCAGGCGCCGCGCCGCCGCCGCAAAGCCCCCGGCGTCAGCCACGGCGATGAAGCAGCGCAGGGTGTCAAGGTGGTCCATTGTTGCGATATCCGCAATTTTGATTGCCGCACTATGGCTATTCACGGCAGGTTTGGCAATGGATATCGTGGAGTCTTCTGTGTTTCCCCCTCTGACAAGGACGTCCCACCATGGCACCCTCCGCACCCCTCACGCTCTACCGCATGCCGATCTCGGGCCACAGCCACCGGGTCGAGCTCATGCTGTCCATGCTCGGCCTGCCCCATGCGCTGGTCCATGTGGACGTGATCGCCGGCGAGCACCGCCAGGCCGCCCACCTGGCGCGCAACCCGCTGGGCCAGATCCCGGTGCTGGTCGATGGCGATCTGGTGCTGTCCGACAGCAACGGCATCCTCGTGTACTTGGTGCAGCGCTATGCACCGGGCAGCCACTGGATTCCGCAGGACCCGGTGGGCCAGTCCGGCCTGCAGCGCTGGTTCAGCCTGGCGGCCGGCATGCTGGCGCCCGGGGCATCGAGCGCACGCTTTGCCGCCATCACAGGCCGCGAGCCCAGCGAGGCGGCGCTGGCCATCGGCCGCCGGCTGTTCGACTTCATGGAGCCCGAACTCGAAGGCCGCGACTGGCTGCTGGGCGGTGCCGCTCCCACGCTGGCCGACATCGCCATGGTCAGCTACACCTCGCAGGCACCGATCGGCGGGCTCTCGCTGGCCGGCTACCCGCGCATCGCCGCCTGGGTCGCGCGGGTGCAAGCCCTGCCGGGCTATGTGCCACTGGCCGACCGCCTGCCAGCCCCTGACGCCGTGGTGCCGGCATGAGCGCCGCGCCCGCCGCCGCCTTCCACGTGGGCGAGCAGGCCCTGCAGGAGCGTGTGGGCGTGCGCGAGCGCATGGCCGCCGTGGGGCCCGTGGTGCTGCGCGACCTCATGCCCGACCAGCACCGCGAACTGTTCGAAAAGCTGCCCACCTTGTTGCTGGGCGCGCTCGACGACCAGGGCCAGCCGTGGGCGACCATGGTGGCCGGGCCGCCCGGCTTCGTACACACGCCCGATGCCGGGTCCATGCAGATGGCGTTGGCGCCCGATGCCGCCGACCCGGTGCTGGCCCGGCTGGTACTTGGCGCGCCGGTGGGCGTGCTCGGCCTGGAGCCGCACACGCGCCGGCGCAACCGCATGAACGGACGCGTGGCGGCTTTCGGTGCCCATGGGCTGGAAGTGGGCGTGGTGCAGAGCTTCGGCAACTGCCCCAAATACATCCAGGCACGCGCGCCTGGCCTGCGCGCGGTGGTGACGCCGCCGGCACCGGCCCAGGTGCTGGGCGCGGGGCTCGATGCCACCGCCCTGGGCCTGATTGCGCGCAGCGACACGATGTTCATCGCCAGTGCCTCGGCCGCACAGCCGGGCACACGGCGCAACGAAGGCGTGGACGTGTCGCACCGCGGTGGCGAGCCGGGTTTCGTGCATGCCGAGCAAACGGAGCAGGGACTGGTGCTCACCCTGCCCGACTACCCCGGCAACCTGTTCTTCAACACCCTGGGCAACCTCGCGCTGCACCCGCAGGCCGGGCTGCTGTGGGTGGACTACGAGGACGGCGGCCTGCTGCATGTGGCCGCCCGCGCCGAATTGCTCTGGGACGAGGCCTCGCGTGCACGCTGGCCCGGCGCGCAGCGCGTGCTGCGGCTGCAGGTGCTGGGCGGCATCTGGCGCGCGAATGCCTTGCCCTGGCGCTGGACACCGGCCGAGCCCGCGCCGCAGTTCAACGCGATGCGTGCGCGTGCGATGGAATGAGCGGCGCGATGGCCTTGCGCGGCGTGGTGGCCTCGGCTTCCACCATGCGCGCGCTGCGCTCGTAGGCGCCCCGGCTCAGTTCGGTGATCAGCGCGGCCTCGGGCAGGTTGTGCCAGTAGCGCTGTGGCATCTCCTTGCGCATCATGTCGGTCTTCAGGCGAGCGGGGTTGAAGATGTGGCGGTAGTAGGTGAGCCACAGGGCCTCGCCCGCGTCGGGCGGCGGCGCATCGCTGCGCTGGCCGCCGGGGCCGGTATGCAGCTTTTCGCCGTCCCAGCGCACGCTGGCATCGGGCGTGAGGATGGCCCAGTGCATCTGCGTGAAGCGCCGCACGAAGAAGCCGGCATTGGCTTCGGTGATGAAATGGTCGGGCTCGAACCAGGCCACCTGCACCGTGCGGCCCTCGCCATCGGTCACCGGGCGAAAGCGCACGAAGGCGTGCATCTTGTGCATGTCGCGCGCCACGGCACGCACCATGTGGTGGGCCTGCATGCGGTCGGCGTCGAGCGGGTCGTGGCGCAGCCCGCGCTCATGCGCCAGGCGCCACAGCAGCCGGTACATGAGCGCGAAGCGCGCCGGGTTGCGGTGCAGCACCAGGCGTTCGCACAGGCGCAGAAAATCCTCGGGCACCCGCGGCGCCGGGCCTACTGTCTGCTTTGGCGGCGCATCCAGGGGCAGGCCCGATGGCGAGGGGGCGGCGAACAGGTCCTGCGCAGCGCCTTGCGCGGTGAACCATTCCACCTCCTGCGGCGGCACGCCGGCCTGGACCAGCGTACGTGCCGCCTGGCGAAAGCCCGGCCAGTCGGTGGCATGTGCGAGGGTGATGGTGTGCAGTGCCATGGTGGCTTGCCTCAATCGAAAAGGCCGCGCTGCGCCGGCGGCGGGGCCATGCGGGCGGCCAGATCGGTCGCATCCAGCGTGCGGCCGGGCCGGTAGTCGGCCGCTTCCACGAAGGGCAGCACCTTCTTGAGCGGTACGTGCAGCCGCGCCAGGTCGGCGTGCCGCAGGCTGCGCACGCGGCGCGCGGCCAGCAGGCGGTCCACCGTCTGCACGCCGAAGCCGGGCACGCGCAGCATCAGCTCGCGCGGCGCGGTGTTCAGGTTCACAGGAAAGCGCTCGCGGTGCGCAATCGCCCAGGCGAGCTTGGGGTCCATGTCCAGTGCCAGCATGCCGTCCTGGCCTGCGGGAACGATCTCGCCGTGTGCGAAGCCGTAAAAGCGCATCAGCCAGTCGGCCTGGTAGAGCCGGTGCTCGCGCACGGTGGGCGGTGCGATGAGCGGCAGCGCGCGCGCCGCATCGGGGATGGGGCTGAAGGCCGAGTAGTACACGCGCCGCAGCCGGTGCACGCCGTACAGCCCGGCGCTGGTAGCCAGGATGGTGCGGTCGTCGGTGGCGTCGGCGCCGACGATCATCTGCGTGCTCTGGCCGCCCGGCGCGAAGTGCGGCGCCGGGGCCCGGCGGGCGCGTGCCGAGGCGGGCATGGACACTACCTTGGCGGCCGCCTGCTCCTTGCGCGCCTGCCGAGCGTCCTCGATGTGCACCGCCATGCGCGCCATCGAGCGTGCAATGGCCGCGCCGTCCTTTTGCGGCGCCAGGGCCGTGAGCCCTTCGGGCGTGGGCAGCTCCACGTTGATGCTCAACCGGTCGGCATGGCGGCCGGCGCGCTCCATGAGCTCGGGCGAGGCATCGGGGATGGTCTTCAGGTGGATGTAGCCGCGAAAATCGTGCTCCTCGCGCAGCACGCGCGCCACCTCCACCACCTGCTCCATGGTGTAGTCGGGGCTCTGGATGATGCCGCTCGAGAGGAACAGCCCCTCGATGCAGTTGCGCCGGTAGAAATCGAGCGTGAGGTCCACCACCTCCTGCACCGTGAAGCGGGCGCGCGGCACATTGCTGCTGACCCGGTTCACGCAGTACAGGCAGTCGTACTGGCAGAAGTTGGTCAGCAAGATCTTGAGCAGCGAGATGCAGCGCCCGTCGGGCGCATAGCTGTGGCAGATGCCCATGCCCTCGGTGGACCCCATGCCGCGCCCGCCCAGCGAATCGCGGGGCGCGGCGCCGCTCGAAGCGCAGGACGCGTCGTACTTGGCGGCGTCGGCCAGGATGGCCAGCTTGGATTGTAAATTCACTGTATGAATTTACAGTGAATTGCGCAGTTTGACCAGTGCAGGGGTATTGGGCGTTGCCCGGCGGTGCCGTTCAGAACTCCACGTCCACCTTTACGCTGTCGGTGTAGGTGCCCACGGGCACGTTCGGCTGGTCCGCATAGACGCTCGCGGTGTAGGGCATCACCTGCAGGGTCAGGCCGTCGGCCATGCCCAGGCCCGCAGCACGCGCCGTGCCGACGCTGCCCCAGACACTGGTATCGGGCTTGAAGATGTTGTACTGCAGCCGGTTGCTGCCACTGGCCATCTGCCGCCGTGTGCCATTGGCTTGGCCGCCCATGTCCAGCCCCACCGAGTAGGTCATGCCCTTGGTGCACAGCAGGGAAATACTCTGCGAGACGGCGCTGAATCCGCTGGGCAGGGGCGCCGAACCGAACTGGATGTCCGGCGCCGTGATGGTGCAATCGTTGATGACCACCAGGGTCACGGTCAGGGTGCGATCCTCATTGCCGTTGCGCACGTTGCCCACGCAGGCAGAGCCCACGGCAATGCCTTCGCAGATGTTCGCATAGGTCCAGTTGACGGTGATGCTGTCCGTGTAGGTGCCTGCCGGCACGTTGGCGCCCGCCAGCGTGCTGATCTTGATGCCGATGGTGGCGCTGTTGTTGCTCAGCAGCGAAACTGCGTTGATGCCATTGAGATCGAGTATCAACAGCCCGGAGGTGAAGGTACCGCCGCCCACCGGGCTGATTTGGTAGGGAATGGTGATGGCGCTGTTCAGCGTGTTCTTCAGCGTGAGGCCGGAGGTGGCGGTGGTGATCTTGGCCTTGAGCGTAGGCGTGGCAAACAGCGCCAGCACCACCGATCCGCAGCCGAGCTTGAAGTCTGCCGTGGTGGTGATGGGTGAGCCGCTGCGCACCCGCTGCGAGGGGTGGGTGCCCAGCGCGCCGCTGGTCTCGGTGGCCGCGCAGATGGCCAACACCTGCACCGGGCACGAGGCCAGAACCAGGCAGGCCCACAGGCTGCGCCAGCGCTGTAGAAGGGTGTAGAGGGTTGTCATCGCACAGCTCCTTCCTGGGGGCGCGGGGTGGTGGGCAGGCAGCGGACGATCAGGTCACGCGATGATGCATACGCCGCTTCGGAAAAGTCGGCCTTGCAAAACGCGCCCTCGGGGGTGCGCACCTGCAGGGCGTTCTGGGGCCGCAGCACGGTGAGGTAGACCACGCCATCCCAGCCCACCACGGTCTGCATGTTGCCCGGCGTGTGGAGCACGGCGCTGCCGGCCTTCATGGGCGTGCCCTGCGCATCCACCAGCGTGATGGTGGCCGTGCGCAGCTTGAGCACCGGCAGCTCCACCAGCATGCCGGCATTGCGCGAGACGGACATGCGCCGCTCCAGCGCCGGAATGTGCACGTCGGCCGGCAGGGTGAGCGGGTCCACCGCGTAGCGCCCCGGGTAGTAGGCGGGTACGCTGGGCACCAGCAGGTAGCCCTGGGCGTTGGTGTGGCCGGCCAACTGGTTCTCGTACAGGATGGGCACGTCGGGCATGCCCTGGGTAGAGACGAGCGCGAAGCCGTCGTACACGCGGTTGGCCGCGAACAGGTGCCCGTCGATGCTGCCCAGCGAGCCCGACAGCGTGCCCCACTGCATGGTCTGGCCAGGGCTGGCACTGACCCCACCCTCCACACTCAGCGTGCTGTTGCGGTACTGCAGAGCGGCCTGGCTGTAGCGCTGGGGGCCGCCCGAGAGCGTCTGCGCCACGTTCCAGCCATAGCCGCCTTCGGTGGGCATGGTGCGCTGGTAGCTCGCGTAGGTCTGGGTGGATTCGCGGTTCTTCGACGTGGCCAGTTGGGCCGTAGAGCGGTCGCCCAGGAAATAGGTGAGCTGCAGCCGCAACTGGTTTTCCCGGGTTTCCACCGTACGCCCCGCCGTGACCGAGAGGAAGGTGTTGCCTGTGATCGGCAGGTTGTAGCTGGCGAACGCCAGGCGGTTGCGTTCGTTCCTGGCATTGCGCATGTCCAGCCAGCCCCCCGTGACCGAGCCCGTGCCCAGGTTCCAGCTCACGCTCAACTGGCGTGATCGCAGGGACAGCTGGTAGCCGTCGTCGGCATAGGTGCTGGCGTCGCCGAAGCGCGCGTCGCGGCCGGTCTGCTGGTAGGAGAAGCCTGCGCGCGGGGTATGGTATTGCCAGCCTGCGGAATACTGCCAGCCACTGCCAGAGCGCGCCGTGGTGCCGCGTGTCAGGGAGGCATTGGCGATGCCCAGCATGCCCAGGCCGGCCATGCCGCCGATGCCCACCACGCCAAGCCCCTTGCCCAACTGCGCCTGGGCTTCCAGGGTGACGCGGTCCGACAGGCCCTGGCGGTACACGCCTGCGGCAATCGGCCGGCCATAGGCAAAGCTGCGCAGCCCATAGGCCCTGCGCAAGGTGCCCAGCGAGAGGGAGTAGTCCGTCCAGCCGGGGCGCAGCAGCTCCCGGTTCACATAGAACGGAATGGTTGTCTGGACCTGGCGCCCGAGGGCGTCGGTGGTCACTACCGAGGCCGTGCCGGCACCGCTGACCACAGGAAGCTCGCCCAGCGTGAACGGCCCGGGGGCCACGCGGTGGCTGGCGGCCTTGAAGCCGTTGACGAACAGGTCCACGGCCGAAGGCAGGGCGGCCTGGCCGGCGAACTCGGGCAGGGGATAGGTGATGAGGTCGGGGCGCACGCCGAAGTTGCGCGCCCACTGCACGCCGGCCATGCGCACGGAGGTGGTCCAGGGCAGCGAGTCCGTCACCAGGTCTCCGTAGGTGGTCTCCGTGGCCCTGGCGTTGTCCACGCTCGTCCAGCGCGTGTCGTAGCGTATGTAGCCGCGGCTTGCGCCGCTGGAATGCAGGCGGACGATGCCGGTGTTGGAGGCTACGCCGCGGGGATTGAAGTAGCGTTGTTCGGACCACAGCGAGGTGAGCGACTGCGCGCGCGAGTGGCTCGTGTAGAGGTCGTAGTTGAACAGCATGCCGCTGCCGGTGACGCTGGTGGGTGTTTCCTCGGGCGTCTCGTCGGCCAGGCGCTGCATGGGAAGCCACTGTGCGGGCACGGACAGGCGCAGCCGCTGGCCCAGGGCGTCGTAGTCGGCCGTGACGCCGGGCAGCGCATCCACCGCGACCCGGGCGCCCGCGGGCTGGCCGTTTTGCACATGCATCTGGCGCAAGGTCTGCGCTTCGATCTCGAAATGGGGGCCGCGCTGCAGCACTTCCACCAGCGCCCCGGACGCCTGGCCGTTGACCTCGACATCGAGGTACAGCACCACGGGTTGCGCGGCTGCATCCGGCGCCGAGGGCGGCGGCGGATAGGTGCCCGCAGAAAGCTGCGCAGGAAGGAAGGCACCGAGCACCAGGGCGCGGCCCGCGCGGGCCAAGAAGCCAGGGCGTTCATCGCGGTGCACGGGGAACCAGGGTTTCAACCCCGTTGATCGTGGCCTTGAGCTCCGGGTTGGCCGGCGGTGGCGCCTCCAGCTCCCACTGCATCTGGCTGCCTGGCAGCACATAGCCCATGAGTCCTTCATTGATGGAGATGGCGCCCCGGCTGCCGGCATTCCATTGCACGGAGGTCAGGCGGGCGTGGCCCGCCCCCTGGTTTCGCACCACGAGCTGGTGCCGGTTGCCCTGCTTCGTGGCCTGCCAAGTCAGGGAGGGCGGCAAGGGCTTGCCCTTGCCGCCAGCCAGCAGGGGCTTGGTCGGCCGAAACGGCTGCGCGCCCTCGCCATAGACGAACAACGGGATGGCGTAGCGCACGTTCAGGCGGATGCCCATGCCGGTTTCCGCGCCTGCAGGCATTTGCGCCGGGTCGCCGGGGGCGGGCAGCTCGTCGATCACCACCCGGTAGGCATCCTCCAGGCCCGTGGGTGGGCGCCGGGCGGCGATCAGTCGCACCATCTGCCGTTTGCCGGCCGGCACCAGGCTGATGGGCGGGCTGGCCACCACGTCCTTTTGCGCCGAGAAGAATTCCTCGCCATCGGTCTGGCTCCAGTCCAGTACCCGGACCTGCAGGGAGACGGCGGCGGTGCCGCGGTTTTCCAGCCAGACGGCCACGGCCTGCTGTTCCTCGGTGATCACGGGATCGACCGGCCAGATCATCAGCGGGGTGGCCGCATGCGCCCAGCCAGCGCCCGCAGCGAGCGCGAAGGCCATGACGGCAGAAGGGAAAGCCGTGAGGTGGTGCGTGCTCACCATGTCACGGTCACCTGCACCGTGTCCACATAGGTGCCGGCCATGGCGGCGGAGCCGGGCAGGACCAGATTGCCCCGGATGGGCAGGGCCGTTGGTGTTGTGCCCATGGTGATGCCGACTGCCACGTTGGGCGCCAGGGCGGTCGCCGTGCCGGCCACCAGCGACAGCGTGTACGGAATGAACTGGCCGGCCCCGTTGGACAGGCGGCGCTGTGCGCCCTGCAGGTTCAGCCCGCCGTTCACGCTGACCTGCGCCGCCGTGCCGGCTGTGCACACCAGCTTGGCCTGCATGCCCATGTCGTTGCTGGCCATGGCGGTGACCGTGCTGGTGCTGACTGCGGAGTGCGTGCCGAAGTTGACGGAGCCGAAGGGCACGCCCGTCACCTGCGAGGAGTTGCCAGACACGATGCAGCCGCTCACGACGGAGGCGTTCACCGCAAAGGAGGGGCTGGTGGGCGCCGTCGCGGCCATCGCTGCCAGCGACGTGCACAGCAACGGCAGCACGATGGCCACCTGCGGGCTGGCCTGGCTTCTGGCGCGCGAGCCTCTTCCTGCACGCGCATGCATTTCTTGAACCATTGATGATGCTCCCTCGGCCGCCCGCCACGGCCTGGTGTGAGCGCTCCCGCGCTCTTCGCACACCCCCTCCCTGCTGCCTCTGTCTCCTGGTGGTTGCGGCCGGTGGTCCGGCGCCCGGAGATCAGTAGGTCAGCGTGATCTGCAGCGTATCCGTGTACATTCCCGCCGGCAGCGCCGAGGGGTCTGACTTGTTGATCTGGCCATAGATGGGCAGCGCAAAGGCCACGCCATTGGCTGGCACCGTGATCCCCGTGATCGCCGCTCCGGTCGGGTAGGCCTGGCTGTGAGCCGGGTCGCGGAACACGTCATACGGGATGTAGGCCGCCGTGCTGCCGTTGCGCATGGCGCGGCTGCCAGCGCCGATGGAGCCTCCCTGGCCAGCATAGGAGCCCGGGCCCACCAGGATGCTGATGCCCAGCACATCGGGCGAGCACACGATCTGCGTGGGGCCCGAGACGCTCTCGCCGCCGGAGGCCGTGGCGTTGACGATGCCCGTGAAGGTGCTGGGCTTGGTGCCGAAGTCCAGCAGGCCGAAGTTCACGCCGGAGGCGTTGCCGGAGCTCCCCGCTATCACGCAGCCCGCCGTGAGCTGGATCTGCGACTGCAGCGTGCCGGTGAGTGTGCCTGCCAGCGTCGGCCATGCCAGCATGCCGGCCGCCAGGACCAGTGCCGCTGCGTAACGCTTTCGGTGGGGTGCGGACCCGCTGGCAGGGGATGGGCTCTGGTCCTCCATCGGGTGTCGCCCTGGTCGCTTTCGCTCGGTTGCTCGCATGGTGTCCTCCTCTCAAGGCCGGAAGAAAAGCAGAGGAGACCCGTTGTGACTGGGCCCGTCTGCCGAAGTTACGGGAGCACCTTGCCGCGTTGTTGGCCGAACGTCCAGCTTTTTTTTACCAAAGCCGATGCGAAGGCGCTTTGGATACGCACGCAGTGCTATTCCCCCAGGGCCGACGAAGGTGGTGTGAGGGCTTTGATCAGCCTGGGGTCGGCTGCGGCGGCTGTCAGAACGGCCAGCGCAAAGCGGGTTTGCTCGGGGCCGGTGCGGGACTAGAAAGGGGCAGGCGGCACGTCCGTGGCGGCGCCGCCCGGCGCGGCACCGCTGCGCCGGGGAATGAGCTGCCCGTCGAGCAAGGCCTCGATGCGGGCGAAGATCTCATGGCGCGAGAACGGTTTCTTCATGAAATCGTCAGCGCCGATCCGATTGGCATAGAACTGCTCGGTGGCGTGCTCGTTGCCGCTGATCATGATCACCGGGATGTGCTGCGAGGCGGGCAGCCTGCGAATGGTGCGCAGTGCATTGAACCCGTTCATGCCCGGGAGGATGATGTCGAGAAAGATCAGTTCTGGTGGTTCCTCGGCGATCAGGGCCAGGCCCTTCTCGGCATCCAGCGCCTCGCGCGTTTCATAGCCTGCTGAGAGCAGTGTCTTGCGCAGGACGGCGACCACTGTCGGCGAGTCGTCAATGATCAGCACCCTGGTGCCTTTTCGCGCATTGACACGCCTGTGCTTGCGCCGCTCCAGGGGGTCTGCGGCACGCGCGGGGGGTGCGTCTGGACGGTCCGTCGTCTTGCGCATACCGCCCAGAAGGCGGTCGAAGATACTCATGGTGCGGGCTCGCTTCTCGCTGGATAGGGGCTCAACAGGCGCCAAGTATCCAGGATGTTGGGCTGCGGCAGAAGATGCCGGCGGTCCGCAGGCATCGCCAGGTGAGAACAATTGGGCGCTTTTGCTATTTTTTTAGCGGCCAGTGGCGCAGCCCCGCCATCATTGCTCCCCGGCCTTCTGCCGGTCCTTGCGCAGCGCCCGCCGCAGCAGTCGGGTGGCGCGGTCACGCAAGGGCGAGGCATGGGGCTCCGCCGGCGCTTGCGCCTTGGCCTTGGTGCAGGCAGTGAGAAAATCCTCGAGGATGGCGGTGTCGTCCAGCGTATCGGAGCCCACCTTGTGAAACTCGGGGTGCCATTGCGTGGCGGCTATGTAGCCGCGCCCCGGGGCGGGCTTGAGGCGGATGGCTTCGGGCACGCCATCCGGTTCGCTCAGGGCCTCTACCTCGAAGTCCGGCGCCACGCGCTTGATGCCCTGGTGGTGGATACTGTTAACGCGTGCCCGGGGCTTTTCTGGATAGAGCTGCGCCAGGCGCGTGCCGGGCACGATTTCGATGTCGTGGAAATGCTGGTCGTAGGTGGTGGCGTTGCGGTGCTGCTGGGCGCCGGGGTGCTGGAACTCGATGTCCTGGTACAGCGCACCGCCGAAGGCCACGTTGATCAATTGCAGGCCCCGGCAGACGCCGAAGATGGGCTTGCGCACTTCGGCAAACGCCTTGACCACGGCCAGATCGTACAGGTCGCGCACGCGGTCGCCCACCCATTCTTCCCGCAGCGGCTCCTCGCCGTAGTTGCCCGGCCACACGTCCGCGCCGCCGTGCATCACCACGCCATCGAGCCAGTCGGCATAGTGGGCCAGCGTCACGTCGCCGCGTGCTGTTTCGCCCGTGGGGCAGGGCACCATCACCACCATGGCCCCGGCCGACATCAGCCAGTGCGCGATGGACTGCTCCACATACTGCAGGGTCTTGTTGGTGAACAGGGAACGGGTGGGGTCGGCATGCTGGAAACAGGCGGACAGGCCAATTTTGAGGCGGGGGGCGGCGGGCATGGGTGGGGGCTCCATAGGCATGTGCACCAGAGGCTGCGCACGCAAGGCAATAGGTATTTACGTTGTAGCACCCGCACCCTGCGCCGTCTGTAGGAAAGGGCCGTGCACGCCTGTGGCTGCGCCACCCGGTGCTATGAAATGTGGCTTTCTTCATGAAATGGCGGGTTGCCGTTGGTGCCTGGTGTGCTGCGGCCCGTCCGCGTTCCCGATAATTTCGGTAACCGGGTGTGACGGGCTGCGGCCTGCCCGTTCGTGGCCGCATCTGCGTCGGCCGCTGCCCGCCCCATAGGAAAACAAGGCACCTCCATGCGCCACCCCTCGATGCAGCTTTCCGCGCTCACCATGTTCCTGGCCCTGGCCTGGCCCCCGAGCCATGCCGCCGTGCCGCCGGGTGCGGCGGCCGAGATCGTGGGCCTGCAAGGCCCGGGCGACCAGCGCGCTGCGGCCACGCCGGATTGGAAGCCGGCACGCCAGGCCCAGGCGCTGGCGCCCGGCGACTTCGTGCGCACGCGCGAAGCCGCACGCATGGCCCTGCTGTTTGCCGACGACACCCAGTTGCGCCTGCACCAGAACACGGTGCTGCAGGTCAAGGCGGTGGCCACGCCTGCGCAGCCCATGACCACGCTGATGCTCAGCGCCGGCCGGGCCTGGACGCAGACGCGCCGCGCCGACGGCAGCCGCCTCACGCTGGAAACGCCCGCCGCCACGGCCGCGATCCGTGGCACAGACTGGGACATCGAGGTCGCTGGCGATGGCCGCACGCTGATCACCGTGCTCTCGGGCACGGTGGAGTTCGGCAACGCCCAGGGTCAGGTGTCGGTGGCCGCCAACGAGGCCGCCTACGCCGATGTGGGCCAGGCCCCGGTGAAGATGGTGCTGAGCCAGCCGCGCGACCGCATCCAGTGGGTGAATGCGCTGCGCGCCGATCCGCTGCCTTCGCTCGCGGCGCAGGGCCATACCGATGGTGGCATGCCTGCCGCGCTGGACCCGGTGCGGCGCGCACTGGCTGCCCGCGATGCGGCCGCTGCAGCCGCCGCATTGGCCCAGGTGCGCAGCCAGGTGCCCGCCGTCTGGGCAGCCGCCATGGAGTCCGCCGTGGCGCTGCAGGCGGGTGACCTGCAGACCGCCCGCGCCCGGCTTGCGCAGCAGGTCGACGGCGCGGGCCAGCCGCCCGTGCTGGCCGCCTGGCTCATGCAGTCGGATCTGCAACTGCTCGACGGCGATGGACCTGCGGCCGTGAACACCCTGCGCACGGCGCTCACGCAGCATTGGCCTGCCCATCCGGCCCTGGTGGCCCAGTTGGCGCGCGTGCAATTGCTCACTGACAGGGTCGAAGAGGCGCAGGCCACGCTGGCGGAAACCAGCGACGCAAGCGACGGGGGCTTGGCGCTGGTGCGCGCCGAGCTGGCCCGCCGCCAGGGCAATGGGCCGGCGGCCATTGCGGCCTACACCGAGGCCACGGCGCGCATGCCCGGCGACGCACGGGTCTGGCAGGGTCTGGGCAGCGCACATGTGGAGCGCGAGGAGACCGGCCCTGCACGCAAGGCACTGGGCCAGGCGCTGGCACTCGATGCGCAGACGCCGGGGGCGCAGGGCGAGCGGGGCACGCTCGAAACCTTTGTCAACCAGTTCACCGAGGCAGGGCAGGCGTTTGAAGTCGCCCTGCGCGACAACCCTGCCGACTATGTGGCGCTCACCGGGCAGGGGCTGATGCACCTCAAGCAGGGCCGGCCGCAGGCCGCGCTCGGCGATTTCCTACGCGCCGGCGTGATGGAGCCGCGCTATGCGCGTGCCAAGGTCTGGACGGCGGTGGCCTACTACCAGCTCGGACGCACGCCCGATGCGCTGGCCACGCTGCGCCAGGCCAGTGCGCTGGACGACAAGGACCCCTTGCCCTACCTGCTGCTAGCGCAGATCCAGACCGATCTGTTCCAGCCCGGCGATGCCGTCGAGTCCGCCCGCGCGGCCGTGCAGCGAATGCCCTACCTCAAGTCGCTCAACCAGGTGGCCAATGACCAGAAGGGCAGCGCCAACCTGGGTGCCTCGCTGGCCTTCTTCGGCATGGAGGACTGGGCGCTGGAGCTGGCGCAAAAGAGCTTTTCGCCATACTGGGGCGGCAGCCACCTGTTCCTTGCGGACCGCTACCGTGGCGAGTTCAACAAGAACTCGGCCCTGTTCCAGGGCTTTCTGACCGACCCCATGGCTTTTGGCGCCAGCCAGCTGCATTCCTCGCTGCTGCAGCGGCCGGGCAGCCACGGTGCCCTGGGCATGATGCTGGACCGCGAGTTCTACCGCATGCGCGCGCCCTCGCTCACGCTCAATGGCATGGACAACAGCCAGGTGCCGGTGTCCTGGTTCTTCAAGGCGCAGAACGCCCACGGCAAGCGCTTTCCGATCGACGTGGGGGTGTTCAACGTACCGGCGTTTCACGACTCCACGGGAGGCGCCGACGTGGGGGCCGACGTGCTGACGCTGGGCCTGGGCATGCAGCCCACCGAGCGCCTGAGCCTGTTCGTGTATGCCAACCAGTTCGACGTGTCGCTGCAGGGGCGCAACCGGCTGGACCTCTGGGGCGATGGGTCCGACGTGCTGCAGACCACGGGAAGCAGCCGGGTGCGCCTGGGGATGGCGGGGCTGTCCTACCGGTGGAGCCCGGTGCAGCAGACCTGGCTCAAGCTGGGGCGCAGCACGGAGCACACGCGCTCCGAGAACTACCCCACCCTGTTCCTGTTCCAGCCGCTGGCGGCCCTCATGGGCCTCAAGGCCTCGCCCGACAAGGCCTTCACCGATCTGCAACTGCGCCACACGGTGGACCTGGAGCCCGGCCAGCGCCTGAGCGTGACGCTGGAGCATGTGGCGGAAAAACAATCCAGTGAAGTCAGCGGCTACGGCCCCCTGATCCGCCGGGACAGCGCCGTGGCCCCCGACATCATGGTGTTTGCCGGCGTCAACGAGATCGACCGGCGCTACACCGGCCTGACCCTGGCCGGCAGCCAGCAGTTCACGCCGGACCTGCTGCTCGATGGTGCGCTGGGGCTGCAGCAGATCCGCCACCGGGTGCGCGGGGGCAATGCGGTGGGCCTGTTGGTGCGGGACGTCAGCGAATCGAGTCAGGCGCGCCGCGCGGACACGGAGCGGATGGCCACCCCGCGCGTGGGCCTGGTGTTCACCCCGGCGGCGGGCAGCACGCTGCGCATGGCCTACCAGGACTGGCTGCGCCCGCTGAGTGCGTCCACGCTCACCAGCGTGGAGACGGCCGGCATTCCGGTCGAAGACCGCCTGGTGGAGGCCGGTGGCCGCCATCGGCGCACGGTTGCGCAGCTGGGCATGGAGGTCGACGAGCGCACCTTCGTGAGTCTGCGCGCCGACCATTTGCGCGTGCGCAATCCCGGCGTGATCGGCGTGGACCTGCGCACGCCCAGCATGCCTTTCCTGGAGGAGATGCGCAGCGCGCAGATGATCAACCTGTCGACCACCGACGTGCTTGAAGGCACCCCGGGATTCGAGGAGGGCAGCCTGCAGGCCCTGGGCGCGGGCGTGAACCGCATGTTCAGCCGCCAGTGGTCGGGCTATGCCAAGTACCTGTTCCAGCACAGCCGCAGCCAGTACCTGGACAGCACCAGCAACAGCCTGGTGCGCGACCTGCGCATCCCCTACATACCGCGCCACACGGCGGTGATCGGGGCTACCTGGGCCAGCGCGCAGCGCGTGTACCTGAGCGCCCGGGCGGTCTACCGGTCCGAGCGTTTCGAGGACAAGCAGAACCTCACACGCCGCCCGCCGGGCTGGAACCTGGACATCGCGGGCTACTGGGAAACGCAGGACAAGCACTGGGTGGTGGGCGCGGGGGTGCTGAACCTGTTCGGAGACCGTTCCGACCGCCAGTCCGTGCGGTACGTGATCGATGCGCGCTACCGTTTCTAGGGGCGCATGGCGCGAAGCGGCCCTGGCGCTCGCCGCCAGCGCGCTGGTGCTGCTGCTCGCCTGGGCTGCCACGTTCACCCGGCCCTGGCATGCGCTGGAGTTCAAGACCTTCGACGTGCTCACGGCGCTTTCGGCGCCCCAGCGGGGCACCTATCCCGTGGTGATCCTCGCGATCGATGAGCCCACCTTCCAGGAGCTGCAGCAGCACTGGCCCTTTCCACGCAGCCTGCACGCACGCCTGATCGAGCGTGTGCACGCTGACGGGGCTGCCGCGATCGGCATGGACGTGGTGTTTGCCGACCCGACCAGCGAAGAGGAGGACGCGGCGCTGGAGCGCGCCGTGGCCGTTGCCGCACCCGTGGCCCTGGCTTCGGCGCGCGAGAAGATCGACAGTGGCAATGCCACGCTGTGGACCGATGTGCCGCCACTGCAGCGGTTGCTGGCTGCGGGCGGCTTGGCGGGCAGCGCGCTGGTGCAGCCTGACGACGACTTCGTGGTGCGCCGCGCCTTCGGCGAGTCCGACAGCCTGGCCATGCAGTTGGCGCGCCGGGTGGCGGGCTCTGGGGTCAACGACCTGCGGACCGCCGAGTGGTTGGCCTACCGGGGCCCGCGCGGCACCTTCGACACGCGCTCGTACTACCAGGCGCTGGAGCCCGGGCTGCTGCCGCCTGGCTTTTTCAAGGGCAAGATCGTGCTGGTCGGGCGGTCCGCGCTGAGCGCTTCGGAGCTTGAATATGCGCGCGCGGACCTGTTCAATTCACCCTTCGGTTCTGTCGGGGGCGACCGCCTTTTTCCCGGCGTGGAACTGCAGGCCACGCAGCTGGACAACCTGCTTGCGGGCGATGGCCTGCGCAGCGCACCTGGCCATTGGACGCCCGTGCTGGTGCTCCTGATGATCCCTCTGGTGGTATTGGCCGGTCGACGCCTGCACACGGGCTGGGCGATCGTGCTGATGGCGGCCTTGGTGGCGGCCATGGGGCTCGCTTCGTGGCTGTTGTTCGCCTACGCACGGCTGTGGTGGCCGCCGTTGATGCCCATGGCTGCGGCCATGGGGTTGACGAGCGCTACCGCGCTGGTCATTTACGCCACCGTGCGCCAAAGAGCCCAGCAGACCCGCGCCATGTTCGCCCAGTACGTGCCGCCCGCCGTGGTGGCACGCCTGGTGGCCGAGCCCGGGCTGATGCGGCTTGGCGGCGAGGTGCGCGAGGTGACCATCATGTTCACCGACCTGGCCAATTTCACCACCCTGTCCGAGCAGCTCAGCGCCGAGCAGACGGTGGAACTGCTCTCCGGCTACTTCGACGCCATGACGCCCATCATCCACGCCAGCGGCGGCACGGTGGACAAGTTCATAGGCGACGCCGTGATGGCCTTCTGGGGTGCGCCGCTCGACGATGCGCAGCATGCCGAGCATGCGGTGCATGCGGCCCTGGACATGCAGCAGGCCATGGAGCCGCTGGTGGCCGGTCTGCGCGGGCGCGGCCTGCCGCCGCTGCAAATGCGCATCGGCTTGCACACCGGTCGGGTGGTGGTGGGCAACGTGGGCTCGCAGCAGCGCTTTTCGTACACGGTGATCGGCGATGCGGTGAACCTTGCGGCGCGCCTGGAGGGCGCGAACAAGGCCTTCGGCACGGGCATCCTGCTGTCGCAGGCCACGGCGCGGCAACTGCCGGCCACCCTGCCCGTGCGCGTGCTGGACGAGGTCATCGTCAAGGGGCGGGCCGAACCGGTTCGCGTCTTCACGCTCTGTGCCGACAGCGAGGCCTGCACATTGTCCGCAGCGGCCCTGGATGCCTTCCAGGCGGGTGATGCGTTTGCGGCTGCGGCACATCTCGACCAACTGCTGCAGCGCTGCCCCGGCGACCCGGCTGCCCTGCGCCTGCGGACCCGCGTGACCGAAGCGGCGGCACTGCCTGCGGGCGCACCCTGGCCAACCGCCGTTGCGCTGGATAAGTTGTAAGAACCTGTGTCTCACAGGTTCTTACCCAGCCGATTCGCGCTGTGGCGCCTTTGGTGCCACCATGGGGCCATGGCTGCGGTCTGTCGCCGCCGCCTTTTTCTCGCAACCACCCCAAGGAGACCTGCATGCAAGTACAAGTCAACACCGACGACCACATCAACGGCAGCGAATCCCTGGCCCAATGGGTGACAGACGAAGCCAAGACCCGGCTGGCGCGCTTCCAGGACCATGTGACGCGGCTGGAAGTGTTCCTGTCCGACGTCGATGCCGGTAAATCGGGGGCCAAGGACAAGCGCTGCCGTATCGAGGCGCGCGTGACCGGCCGCCAGCCGGTGACGGTGACGGACGAGGCCGACAAGATGGCCAACGCCTTCATCGGCGCCACCGACAAGCTGGCGCGCGCGCTCGACACGGACCTGGGCCGCGCCAAGGACCGCCATGGCCGCGACACCATCCGCACGGCCGAAGCTGAGTAGCTTCTAGAGATCCAGCACCAGCAGCTTGCCCTTGGCCCGTGAGCAGCAGGGCATGCACTGCTCGTTCGACGCCTTCTCCTCGTCGGTGAGGTACATGTCGCGGTGGTCCACCTCGCCTTCGAGCACGCGCGTGAGGCAGGTGCCGCACACACCCTGTTCGCACGAGGTCATGATGTCCACGCCCTGGGGGCGCAGCGCATCGACGATGGAGATATCGGCCGGTATGGTGTAGGTGCTGCCGGTGCTGGCGATGCGCACCTCGAACTCGCCGTCGCCCGAGGTGTCTTGTGCCGGTGCACCGAAGTATTCGAGGTGAATGCGGTCCGCCGGCCAGCCCAGGTTCTTGGCGGTGTTCACCACATGGTCGATGAAGCCGGCGGGGCCGCAGACGTAGAGGCGCGCGTCCGGTGCGACGTCCGCCAGCACGGCCATGAGGTCGAGCTTCTGCTCGGGCCCGCCCTCGTCGGTGTGCACCTGCACGTGGGGCGCCATGGCGGATGCTGCAATCTCCTGGGTGAACGCCGTGCGTGCCAATGAACGCGTGCAGTAGTGCAGCGTGAAGTTGGCGCCGGTGTTGGCCAGGCGTTCTGCCATGGACAAGAGCGGTGTCACACCGATGCCACCCGCCAGCAGCAGCGTGCGCTGCGCCGGGTGCAGTTCGAAATGGTTGCGCGGCGTGCTTATGGTGATCACGTCACCTTCGTGCACGGCATCGTGCATGCCGGCGGAACCGCCGCGCGAGGCTGCGTCGCGCAGCACGGCGATGCGGTAGCGGTGCTGCTCGCCTGCACTGTTGCACAGCGAATACTGGCGTGTGAGGCCGCCGGGGATGTGCACGTCGATGTGCGAGCCGGCGCTGAAGGCCGGCAGCGGCGCGCCATCGGTGCGGGCCAGTTCGAAGCTGGCGATGCCCTCGGCCTCGGCCTGCTTGCGCACCACGCGCACCTGCAGGGTTTCCTGCGCGGTCGTCATGCTGCGTGCTCCGCCGCCAGGGTGCGGTCGATCACCTTGCGCGACTGTACGCCGCCTGCGTCAATGTTGAGCATGAGCAGCTTGCGCTCGGGGTGGCGCAGCAGGTTCAGCTGCTGCAGCTCCAGCATTTCGCGGTCCTCGGAAAAGATCTTGCCCTGGCCTTCGCGGATCTGCGCGGTGAGGGCCGGATCGTCGGGTTTGAAGTGGCGCGCCATGCCCCAGAAGTAGTGGATCGAGGTCTCGGTCTCGGGCGTGATGAAGTCTACGACGATGCTCGACGCCTTCTTGTCCGCCGGGGCTTCGTAGCCGCCGTGGCCGGCGAGCGCCACGCCCACCTCGATCAGCACGTGGCTCGGTGGTGTGAAGTGGCAGATCTGCCAGCGGTCCACGGGCTGGTCGTCGGGCAGGCCGTTCATGCGCAGCGCCATCTGCCAGAACGGGGGCGCCTGGATGCCCTCCATGAAGCGGCTGGTGATGACCTCGTCGCCCTCGACGCGGGTCTTGCACGGCACCTCGTCGATCTCTTTCTGGCCGATGCTGTTGGAGTGCACATAGGTCTCGTGCGTCAGGTCCATCAGGTTGTCGACCATCAGCCGGTAGTCGCAGGCAATGTGGTACAGCCCTCCGCCATAGGCCCACTCGGGGCTCTCGGCCCATTCCAGGTGGTGTACCTTGGCGGGGTCGGCCTGGGCGGCATCGCCGGGCCAGACCCAGATGAAGCCGTAGCGCTCGACCACCGGAAAGCTGCGCGTGCGTGGAAAGCCCTGCACCCGCTGGCCCGGCATCGAAACGGCCTTGCCGTCGCAGCCCACGCGCAGGCCGTGGTAGCCGCACATCAATTGGCCCTCGCAGACCGTGCCCAGCGACAGAGGCGCGCCGCGGTGGGGGCAGAAGTCGTCGAGCGCCGCGACCTGGTCGGGTGCCGGGCGGTAGAAGACCATTTTCTCGCCGCAGATGGTGCGGCCCAGGGGCTTGTCGGCAATCTCGTCGGGGGTGCAGGCGACGTACCAGGCATTCTTGGGGAACATGGTGCTTGTCTCTCTCCGTGGGGGAAGGATGTGTCGCGCCGCAGGCTTGGTATACAGGCAGCCTGCGGATCGCTGTGTTCGTGAATGGATTGTGCGAAAAAGTCCGGTTTCTGTATACATAAAAAAGCCATAAACCAGCTATCGCGCACTGGCATATCCCATAAGGTGTTGTTTTGTATAGGTCGACGTCGAAGCGCGATGGAGGTTTTGCGGATTTCTGTATACATTCGGCCTTACGCCAGAACTCCCGCTTCGCACCGACCATGAACCACCCCGAACCTCAGGCCCTTGCCGCCCTTGGCGATGCGTCCGAAGCCGGCGCCTCGCAGTCGGTCAAGGCCCAGTTGCGGCTGCGCGAGATGATCCTGGCCGGCGAACTCGCCGGTGGCGCGCGCATTGCCGAGCTGCCGCTGGTGGAGCTGCTCGGCGTCTCGCGCACCCCTATAAGAGCCGCGCTGATGCGGCTGGAGCAGGAGGGGCTGCTGCACCGCCTGCCGGGCGGCGGCTATGCGGTGCGCACCTTTTCGGAGACCGACGTGGCCGATGCCATCGAACTGCGCGGCACCATGGAAGGTCTGGCCGCGCGGCTGGCGGCCGAGCGCGGGGTGGAGGTGGGTGTGATGGCCGATACCGTGCAGTGCCTGGACGAGATCGACGCCGTGCTGGCGCCGCGCTCGCTCGACGATGAGGGCTTTTCGGCCTATGTGGCGCTCAACGCGCGCTTTCACCACCTGCTCAGCCGCATGGTTGGCAGCGATGTCATCGTGCGCGAGCTCGACCGGGTCAAGGGCCTGCCGTTTGCCTCGCCATCGGCCTTCGTGGTGGTGCAGACGCATTCGCCCGCCGCGCGCGACATGCTGGTGGTGGCGCAAGACCAGCACCGCCAGGTGCTTGATGCCATAGAGCGGCGCGAGGGCGCGCGGGCCGAGGCCATCATGCGCGAGCACTCGCGCATCACGCGGCGCAACCTGCTCGCAGCCGTGCAGGCATCACAGGGTCAGGGTTTGCCCGGGGTGCAGCTCATCAGGGAAAGCGCCTGACCTATAACTGTTGCAAGTTATCACAATCGGCGATATCTAAAAGTCCGAAATCCCGCTTGTGCGTTGCCCTGCGCCGTACCAGACTCCGGCCAGCACACGCTGTATACAACGACATTCACAACGACATTCCACAGGAGACAAAGCACCATGCACAAACGCCACCTTTTGCGCGCCTCGGCCGCTGCCGCCCTGACCCTGGCCGGCGGCCTGGCGGCCCTGCCGGCCGCAGCCCAGGACAACGTCTTCAAGATCGGCCTGGTTCTGCCCATGACGGGGCAGCAGGCGACCACCGGCCGCCAGATCGAGGCCGCCGCGCGCCTGTACATGGCGCAGAACGGTGACACGGTCGGTGGCAAGAAGGTGCAGCTCATCGTCAAGGACGACACCAGCCTGCCGGACGTGACGCGCCGCCTGGCCCAGGAGCTGGTGGTGAACGACAAGGTCAACGTGCTTGCCGGCATGGGCATCACGCCTTCGGCCATGGCCACGGCACCGCTGGCCACGCAGGCCAAGACCCCGCTGGTGGTGATGGCTGCCGCCACGTCCAGCATCACCGAGGCGTCGCCCTATGTGGTGCGCACCAGCTTCACCTTGCCCCAGGTGTCGGTGGCCCTGGCCGACTGGGCGCCCAAGAACGGCATCAAGAAGGTCGTGACGCTGGTGAGCGACTACGGCCCGGGCATCGATGCCGAGAAATTCTTCAACCAGCGCCTGACTTTCAACGGCGGCCAGGTGACCGAGGCTTTGCGCGTGCCGCTGCGCAACCCGGACTTCGCCCCCTTCCTGCAGAAGGTGCGCGATGCCAAGCCCGATGCGCTGTTCGTCTTCGTGCCTTCGGGCGCGGGCGCTGCGGTGATGAAGCAGTTCCTGGAGCGGGGCATGGACAAGGCCGGCATCAAGCTCATCGCCACTGGCGACGTGACCGATGACGACCAGCTCAACGACATGGGCGACGGCGCGCTGGGCGTGGTCACCTCGCACCACTACTCGGCCGCACACCCCTCGCCGCTGAACAAGAAATTCGTGGAAGCCTTCGAGAAGGCCAATAAGGGCCTGCGCCCCAACTTCATGGCCGTGGGCGGCTACGACGGCATGCGTGTGATCTACGAAGCGCTCAAGACCACCAAGGGCGCGGGCGGCGGCGACGCCCTGCTGGCCGCCATGAAGGGCCAGGTCTTCGAGAGCCCGCGCGGCCCGGTGTTCATCGACGCGCAGACCCGTGACATCGTGCAGAACGTGTACCTGCGCAAGGTGGAGCGCGTCAACGGCCAGCTCTACAACGTAGAGTTCGATGTGATCAAGGACGTGAAAGATCCCGGCAAGACGAAATAGGTAACCTCCTGAGTCGCTTCGCGCCATCCCCCTACAGGGGGACGCCACCCCTGGCCTGGCGAAGCCAGTTCCACGGTGGCGCTGGCGTCGGGCACGCCAGTATCGAAGATGGGTGTTCCTCTGGCCGGTGGACGGCGCCGTGCTGTGTTCTATTGAAGTGATTGCATGCTGACCATTCTTTTCGACGGCGTTGCCTACGGCATGCTGCTGTTCATCCTGGCGGTGGGGCTGGCCGTGACCATGGGGCTGATGAACTTCATCAACCTCGCGCACGGGGCCTTCGCCATGGCGGGCGGCTACATCACCGTGCTGCTCATGCAGCGGCTGAACGTGCCCTTTCTGTGGTGCCTGCCGCTGGCATTCATCGGCACGGCGCTGCTGGGGGCGGTGCTCGAGCGCACGCTGTACCGCCCGCTGTACCACAAGGCCCATCTGGACCAGGTGCTGTTCTCCATCGGCCTGGTGTTCATGGCCGTGGCCACGGTGGACTATTTCGTGGGCTCCACGGGCCAGATCATCCAACTGCCGGCCTGGCTCAAGGGCCGCACGGAGCTGGGCAGCGGCGCCTTCATGCTCGGCATGGGGCACTACCGCCTGTTCATCATCGCGGTGTGCGCGGCGCTCACCGTGGGTTTGCAGTACGTGCTCACACGCACGCGTTTCGGCAGCCGCCTGCGCGCCTCGGTAGACGACCAGCGCGTGGCTGCCGGCATGGGCATCAACGTGAACATCGTGTTCCTGTCCACCTTCGCCTTCGGCTCGGGCCTGGCGGGCCTGGGCGGTGCGCTCGGGGCCGAAGTGCTGGGGCTGGACCCGAGCTTTCCGCTCAAGTTCATGATCTACTTCCTGATCGTCGTGGCCGTGGGCGGCACCTCCTCCATCACCGGGCCGTTGCTGGCCGCGCTGCTGCTCGGCATTGCCGACGTGGCGGGCAAGTACTACATCCCCAAGCTCGGGGCGTTCATCGTCTACAGCCTCATGATCCTGATCCTGATGTGGCGGCCCCAGGGCCTGTTCGTGCGCAAGGGGGGCAAGTGATGGATGCATCGTCCACCAACGTCCTGCTGCGCAGCCGCCGCATGCGGCCCTGGGAGCCCGTGCTGTGGCTGCTGGCCTTTGCCGCGCCGCTGGCGCTGCCCGGCCATGCGCTGATCATCAACGAGATTGCCATCGTGGCGCTGTTCGCCCTCTCGCTGGACCTGATCCTGGGCTACACCGGCATCGTCTCGCTCGGCCATGCGGCCTTCTTCGGCATGGGCGGTTACGCGGCCGCGCTGTTCGCCAAGCATGTGATGCCCGATCCGCTGGTCGGTCTGGCGGTGGGCATCGCTGCCGCCACGTTGCTGGGCGCGGTGGCCTCGTTCACCGTCATGCGCGGCACGGACCTCACGCGCCTCATGGTCACACTGGGCGTGGGCCTGATCATGCTGGAGCTGGCCAACAAGCTCGATTGGCTGACCGGCGGTGCCGACGGGCTGCAGGGCGTGGTCATGGGCCCGGTGCTTGGCAAGTTCGAGTTCGACCTGTTCGGGCGCACGGCGGCCTGGTACTCGATGAGCGTGCTGCTGGTGCTGTTCCTGCTCGCGCGGCGCGTAGTGCAGTCGCCTTTTGGTGCCACGCTCAAGGCCATCCGCGACAACCGGCTGCGCGCCATGGCCATCGGCATCCCGGTGACGGCCAAGCTGGCGCAGGTCTACACGCTGGCGGCCGCACTCGCGGGTGCCGCGGGTGCCCTGCTCACGCAGACCACGGGCTTTGCCTCGCTGGACCTGTTCGAGTTCCACCGCTCGGCCGACGTGATGCTGATCCTGGTGATCGGCGGCGTGGGCTGGCTCTATGGCGGTGTGGTCGGTGCCATCGGCTTCAAGCTGCTGCAGGACCTGATCTCTGCCGTGACGCCGCAGTACTGGACCTTCTGGATCGGCCTGTTCCTGGTGGTGCTGGTGCTGGTGGGGCGCGAGCGCCTGATCCGCCCCTGGACCTGGTTTGGAGGGCGCAAGGCATGAACACCACCAACGTCAACGACGCGCCAGTGGTGCTGGCCGCGCACGGCCTGGTCAAGCGCTTCGGCGGCATCACCGCGACCAACAACGTCACGCTGAACCTGCGCCAGGGCGCACGCCACGCGCTGATCGGCCCCAACGGCGCGGGCAAGACCACGCTGATCAACCTGCTCACCGGTGTGCTGGAGCCTACCGAGGGCTCCATCGTGCTCGAAGGCCAGGACATCACGCGCCTGGCACCGCACCAGCGCGTGCAGCGCGGCATGGTGCGCACCTTCCAGATCAACCAGCTGTTCGACTCGCTCACGCCGATGGAGACGCTGGCGCTCACGGTCTCGCAGCAGCGCGGCTTTGGCGGCAAGTGGTGGCAGCCGCTGGGTGCGCAGCGCGCGGTGAACGAGCGCTGCGAGCAGTTGCTTGAGCAATTCCACCTGACAGCGGTGATGGCCGAGCCGACGAAGGTGCTGGCCTACGGCAAGCGCCGCCTGCTGGAGATCGCCATCGCCCTGGCCTGCGAGCCGCGCGTGCTGCTGCTCGACGAGCCCGTGGCCGGCGTGCCCGCGGGTGAGCGCGAGGAACTGTTGCAGACCGTGGCGGCGCTGCCCGCCGATGTCTCGGTGCTGTTGATTGAACACGATATGGACCTGGTTTTCAGCTTTGCCAACCGGATGACGGTGCTGGTCAACGGCACCGTTCTCACCGAGGGGGACCCCGACACCATCGCCAACGACCCGCAGGTCAAGGCGGTGTACCTGGGCCATGGAGAGGATGCGCATGTCTGAGCTTTTGCGCATTGAAGGGCTGAGCGCGGGCTATGGAGAGGCGGTGGTGCTGCAGGGTGTATCCCTGGCGCTGGCCGAGGGCGAGACGCTGGCCCTGCTGGGCCGCAATGGCACCGGCAAGACCACGCTGATCAACACCCTGGCCGGCGCCACGCGCCAGCATGCGGGCACGGTGGCTCTGGGGTCCGTGCAACTGCATCGCCTGCCGTCGCACGAACGCGCAGCCGCCGGCATCGGCTGGGTGCCGCAGGAGCGCAACATCTTCAAGTCGCTCACCGTGCACGAGAACCTGACCGCCGTGGCGCGGCCTGGCCGCAAGGGCGCCACTGCAGCCCCGTGGACCCCGGACAAGGTGTACGCCATGTTCCCGCGCCTGGCCGAGCGCAAAACCAACCTGGGCACGCAGCTGTCGGGTGGCGAGCAGCAGATGCTAGCCGTGGGCCGGGCACTGGTGCTCAACCCGCGCCTGCTGTTGCTCGACGAGCCGCTGGAGGGGCTGGCCCCGATCATCGTGGAAGAGTTGCTGCGCGCCATTCGCCGCATCACGCGCGAGGAGGGGTTGTCGGCCATCATCGTCGAGCAGCACCCGCAAGCCATCCTGGCGATCTCGGACCATGCCGCCGTGCTCGACCGGGGCACGGTGGTGCACACCGGCACTGCGGCGGATCTGAGTGCGCAGCCCGAGCTGCTGGACCGGCTGCTGGGCGTCGCCCGGTAGCCAGCGATCCCACAACCGGGGCAACACCATGGACCTGCAGCACATCGGCGTGATCGGCTATGGCGAAGTCGGCAAGACCTTTGCCCTGGGGCTGCAGTCGCAGCCCGGCGTCACCGGTGTCGGCGCATGGGACCTGAAGTTCGCGCAGGCGGCCACGCGCGATGCCGAGCGGGCGCATGCCGCGCAGCACGGGGTCACGGCCCACGCTTCGGTGCAAGCGCTGTGCTTGGCCAGCGACCTGATCATCTCGGCCGTCACCGCATCGCACACGCTGGAGGTGGCGCAGCAAGCAGTTGCCCACCTGCGCCCTGGCACCGTGTTCCTGGACCTCAATTCGGCCTCGCCCGGCACCAAGCAGCAGGCCGCCGCGCTGATCGAGGCGCGCGGCGCGCACTATGTGGAGGCGGGTGTCATGACCTCGGTGCCGCCCTATGGCATCCGCGTGCCCATGCTGCTGGGTGGTGCACAGGCCCAGGCGCTGGCCGCCGTGCTGCAGGCCTGGGGCATGGATGCCAAGCCGGTCAGCGAACAGCTGGGCGTGGCCAGCGCCATCAAAATGTGCCGCAGCGTGATGATCAAGGGGCTCGAAGCCCTGGTGATCGAAAGCTATGCCGCCGCTCGGCAGTACGGTGTGGAGGCACATGTGCTGCCCACGCTGGCCGAGACCTTTCCCTCCATCGACTGGGAAAGGCAGGGCAGTTACTTCTTCAGCCGCGTGGTGCAGCACGGCCAGCGCCGCTCCGAAGAAATGCACGAGGCCGCGCGCACCGTGCGCGAGGCCGGCGTGGAGCCGTTGATGGCCAGCGCCATTGCGCACAAGCAGTCGGCGGTGGCGGCCATGGCGCGCGAGGGCGTGTTCGCGGGCCTGCCCAAGGATGCGCCCTGGCAGGACTACGCCGACCGGCTGCTGGCGCACCTGGATGCTGCACCGAAGAGGGATCAGGGCGCCTTGTAGATCGTCTGCAGCGTGCTGCGGATCAGCTCTGCCATGGCCTGCTGCGTCAGCGTGGCCGGGCGCTGCGAACTCACGGCCATCGACAGCTTGCTGCGCAGCCGGGGCTCGCCCGCCTGGCCAATGGGCCGGGTGCCGAACACCTCGGGCTTGCCGGAGGTGGTGACCGCATTCATGGGCAGCACCGCGCTGCCCGCGCCATCGGCCACCAGGTCCAGGATGGCGGCCACGCCGTCGATCTCCAGGCTGATCTGGGGGCGCAGGCCCAGCGCAGCCAGTTCCGACTCGACCAGCATGCGGATGGAGTTGGGCCGGGTGGGGATCACCAGCGCAAAGCGCGTGAGTTCCTCCAGCGCCACGGGCTGCCGTGCCTGGGCGTCGGCTTCGGCGTCGCTTTGCCCCACGGGGCGGCGCTGCACGAGGAACAGGTCTTCCTCCAGCAAGGGCGTGATCTCGATGCCCGGCGAAGCGGGCGTGTTGTAGAGCAGAGCGATGTCCAGCAACCCCGTGGTCAGCGATTCGCGCATGGCCACCGTCAGGCCTTCGCTGATGGCCAGGGCCGCATCGGGCATCTGCACGCGAAAGGCGCGGGTGAGCGGCACCGTGAGCACCTTGGCCATGGTCGGCGGCAGGCCGATGGCCACGCGCCCGGCCAGCGCGCCCCGCACACGCCCAAGCTCCTCGCGGGCCCTTTCTACCTGGTGCAGGATGCCGCGCCCGTGCTCCAGCAGCAGCTTGCCGGCCTCGGTCGGTATGGCCCCGCGGCCATTGCGCACCAGCAGGTTCTGGCGCAGCTCCACCTCCAGCAGACGCACCTGGCGGCTCAGGGCCGGCTGGGCGATGTCCAGCACCACCGAGGCGCGGGTGAAACTGCCCAGTTCGGCCACGCGCACAAAGTACTCGATCTGCTTGAGGTCCATGGGGTGTGCTCTCCGCTATTTGCAATAGCTCCAATTCAACAATAGAAGAATGATATATCTGGTAGTGCCCCTGCCGGCTTTATGTCGGGCCCGGCACTGCCCACAATCGGCGGCATGTATACAGCGACTGCCACCTCCCCATGAGTGCGCCCACCCTTCGTGGAATCTCCTCCATGGCCACGCGCCAGGTGCTGGCCGAACTGCTGGCCGCCTACGAGCAGCAGACCGGCCAGCGCGCGGTCATCGAAGCCGTGGGCGGCGTGGACGCCGCCAAGCGCGTGCAGGCCGGTGAGGCCTTTGACGTGGTGGTGCTGGCGTCCGACGCCATCGACAAGCTCATCGCCGCAGGCACCATCGATGCTGCGAGCAAGACCGACTGGGTGCGTTCCGGCGTGGCCGTGGCCGTGCGCGCCGGTGCAGCGCTGCCCGACATCGGCTCTGAAGACGCGGTGCGCAGCGCCGTGCTGGCCGCGCGCAGCATCAGCTACTCCACCGGCCCGAGCGGCGTGGCGCTGGCCAGGCTGTTCGAGCGCTGGGGCATTGCAGACGAGGTGGCCGGCCGCATGGTGCAGGCGCCCCCCGGGGTGCCCGTGGGCTCGCTGGTGGCGCGTGGCGACGTGGAACTCGGCTTCCAGCAACTGAGCGAACTGCTGAACGTGGAGGGTATCACCGTGGTGGGCCCGCTGCCGCCGGCCATCCAGATCACCACCATCTTCTCGTCGGGCGTGGGCACTGCCAGCAAGCAACCCGTGGCTGCAAAGGCGCTGCTCGACTTTTTGGCCTCCTCGGCTGCCACCGAGGCCAAGCAACGCCAGGGCATGGACCCCGCCTGATCCCGCATACCAAGATCCAAGGAGCACAAAGCAATGAGCCTCATCATCGACTGCCATGGCCACTACACCACGGCACCCAAGGCGCTGGAGAACTGGCGCAACCAGCAGATCGCCGGCATCAAGGACCCGGCCGCCATGCCCAAGGTGGCCGACCTGTCGATCAGCGACGACGAACTGCGCGAATCCATCGAGACCAACCAGCTGCGCCTGATGAAGGAGCGCGGCAGCGACATCACGCTGTTCTCGCCGCGCGCGAGCTTCATGGCCCACCACATTGGCGACTTCAACGTCTCCAGCACCTGGGCGGCCATCTGCAACGAGCTGTGCCACCGCGTCTCCACGCTGTTCCCCGAGCACTTCGTGCCTGTGGCCATGCTGCCGCAAAGCCCTGGCGTGGACCCCGCGACCTGTATCCCCGAGCTCGAAAAGTGCGTCAAGGAATACGGCGCCGTGGGCATCAACCTGAACCCCGACCCGTCGGGTGGCCACTGGACCAGTCCGCCGCTGACCGACCGCCACTGGTACCCCATCTACGAAAAGATGGTGGAGTACGACCTGCCCGCCATGATCCACGTGAGCACCAGCTGCAACGCGTGCTTCCACACCACGGGCGCGCACTACCTGAACGCCGACACCACGGCCTTCATGCAGTGCATCCAAGGCGACCTGTTCAAGGACTTCCCCACGCTCAAATTCCTCATCCCGCATGGCGGCGGTGCTGTGCCCTACCACTGGGGCCGCTTCCGGGGCCTGGCGCAGGAGATGAAGAAGCCCCTGCTCGAAGACCACCTGCTGAACAACATCTTCTTCGACACCTGCGTGTACCACCAGCCGGGCATCGACCTGCTCAACACCGTGATCCCGGTGAAGAACGTGCTCTTCGCCTCAGAAATGATCGGCGCGGTGCGTGGCATCGACCCCACCACCGGCAACTACTACGACGACACCAAGCGCTACATCGAGGCCAGCAAAATCCTGAGCGGCGACGACAAGCACCAGATCTACGAAGGCAATGTGCGCCGCGTGTTCTCCCGACTCGATTCACGCCTGAAGGCAAAGGGGCTCTGACATGTACGAACTTGGCGTTGTCCACCGCAACATCACCCGCGCAGACCGCGCAGCCGCCGACGGCCTGGCCGCACTGGGCTCGGCCACGGTACACGAGGCCATGGGCCGCGTGGGCCTGCTCAAGCCCTATATGCGCCCCATCTACCCCGGCCAGCAGGTGTCGGGTACTGCGGTCACCGTGCTGCTGCAGCCCGGCGACAACTGGATGATGCACGTAGCTGCCGAGCAGATCCAGCCTGGCGACGTGGTGGTGGCGGCCGTCACTTCCGAATGCACCGATGGCTACTTCGGCGACCTGCTGGCCACCTCGTTCCAGTCGCGCGGTGCGCGCGCGCTCATCATCGATGCCGGTGTGCGCGACGTGAAGACGCTGCAGGAGATGAACTTTCCGGTCTGGAGCCGCGCCATATCGAGCAAGGGCACCATCAAGGCCACGCTGGGCTCGGTCAACATCCCCGTGGTCTGCGCCGGCATGTGGGTCACGCCCGGCGACGTGATCGTTGCCGACGACGATGGCGTGGTCTGCGTGCCTGCCGCACGCGCCGTGGAAACGCTCGAAGCCGCGCAAAAGCGCGAGAGCTTCGAGGGCGAAAAGCGCGCCAAGCTCGCCTCGGGCGTGCTCGGCCTGGACATGTACAACATGCGCCCCGGGCTTGAGAAGGCCGGGCTCAGGTACATCGACTGACCGCCACCACGCGGTAACCGCTCCAGTGACGTCTGCCGTGTGGCGGATGTCGCACCGCTGCGCACGGCGCAGCACCTGTTTTGATATTGACGAGACCTACCATGCGCCTTCTTTCCTCTTCCCTCTCCCGCCGCGCCGCCTTGGCCCTGGGTGTGGCCGCCGCTGCCGGCCTGGCGCCGCAATTGGCTGCGGCCCAGCAGTTCCCCACCAAGCCCGTGCGCATCATCACGCCCTTCCCGGTGGGCGGCGGCCCGGACGGCGTGGCCCGCCTCGTGGCCGAGAAGCTCGGCCGCGCATGGAACCAGCCCGTGGTGGTCGAGAACCGCCCCGGCGGCAACGGCTTCATCGCCATCGACGCCTTCAAGCGCGGCGCAAAGGACGGGCATGACCTGATCGTGCTGGACAACGTGCACCTGGCCGCCTACCCCAGCCTGTTCAAGAAGCTGCCCTACGACCCGGTGAAGGACTTCGACGCGCTGCTGCCGCTGTTCAAGACCTACTTCTTCTTCACCGTGGCCGGCGACAGCAAGTACAAGAACGTGGGCGACCTGATTGCCGACGCCAAGGCCCACCCGGGCAAGCTCAACTACGGCTCCTGGTCGGTGGGCAACCCGGTGCACCTGGGCTCCGAGCTGTTCGAGAGCGCCACCGGCACGCAGATGGAGCACGTGATCTACAAGGAGACCACGCAGCTTTACACCGGCGTCTCCACCAATGAGCTGGCCTTTGCCCTGGGCAGCGCCGCCACGGCCGGGCCGCTGCAGCGCGCTGGCAAGCTGCGCTTCCTGGCCGTCGCCGCACCCCAGCGTGTGACGAGCTTCCCCGACGTGCCCACGGTGGGCGAGTCGGGCGGGCCCAAGGGCTTCGAGGTCACGGGGTGGAACACGATCGCCGTGCCGCCCGGCCTGCCCGCAGCCGTGACCGACAAGATCCGCAAGGACATCGAGCAGGCGCTGACCGGCGCAGACGTGCAGGAGAAGTTCAAGAGCTTTGGCTACGAGCAGTTCCCGACCACGCGTGCGCAGTTCACGCAGTTCGTCAAGGACGAGAGCCAGCGCTTTGGCGAGGTGATCAAGAAGGCCAACGTCTCGCTGGACTGAACCACAAGGAGTACACCGCATGAGTGAATTCACCAAGACCCCTGGCTGGCTCGACTGGTACGCCGGCCCGAGCAAGCCCCGCTTCCAGGTGCCCGCAGGCGCCGTGGATGCGCACTGCCACGTGTTCGGCCCCGGTGCCGAGTTTCCCTACGCGGCCGAACGCAAGTACACGCCCTGCGATGCCAGCAAGGCGCAGCTCTATGCACTGCGCGACCACCTGGGCTTTGCGCGCAACGTGGTGGTGCAGGCCACCTGCCACGGTGCCGACAACCGCGCCATGGTCGATGCGCTGGTGCACTCGGGCGGCAAGGCGCGTGGCGTGGCCACCGTGCGCCGCTCGGTGACCGATGAAGAGCTGCAGGCCATGCACGACGCCGGCGTGCGCGGCGTGCGCTTCAACTTCGTCAAGCGCCTGGTGGATTTCACGCCCAAGGACGAGCTGATGGAGATCGCCGCGCGCATCCACCCACTGGGCTGGCACGTGGTGATCTACTTCGAGGCCGTGGACCTGCCCGAGCTGTGGGACTTCTTCACGCAGCTGCCCACCACCGTGGTGGTGGATCACATGGGCCGCCCCGACGTGACCAAGCCCGTCGATGGCCCCGAGTTCGAGCTGTTCCTGAAATTCATGCGCCAGCACCCCAACGTGTGGAGCAAGGTCAGTTGCCCCGAGCGCCTGAGCGTGGCCGGCCCCAAGGCCCTCGATGGCGAGCAGGCTGCCTACCGCGACGTGGTGCCGTTCGCGCGCCGCGTGGTCGAGGAGTTCCCGGACCGCGTGCTCTGGGGCACCGACTGGCCGCACCCCAACCTCAAGGACCACATGCCCGACGATGGTTTGCTGGTGGATTTCATTCCCCACATCGCGGTCACGCCACAATTGCAGCGCAAACTCCTTGTCGATAATCCCATGCGCCTCTACTGGCCTGAGGAAGTGAAAGGCTGAAGCCATGTCCCTCGACAAACCTTACCTGGACGTGCCCGGCACGACCATCTTCGACGCAGAGCAAAGCCGCAAAGGCTACTGGCTCAACCAGTTCTGCATGAGCCTGATGAAGGCCGACAACCGCGCCCGCTTCAAGGCTGGCGAGCGTGCCTACCTCGACGGGTGGGCGATGACCGAAGAGCAGAAACTGGCCGTGCTGGCGCGCGACCTCAACTGGTGCATCCGCCTGGGCGGCAACATCTACTTCCTGGCCAAGATCGGCGCGACCGACGGCAAGAGCTTCCAGCAGATGGCCGGCTCCATGACCGGCATGACCGAAGACGAATACCGCAACATGATGATCGGCGGCGGCCGCTCGGCCCAGGGCAACCGCGTGGTCGGCGAAGACGGCGATGCCCAGGCGCACCGCCAGCCGCAGGGTGCTGCGGGAAAGAAAGGAAACTGAACATGGCGCGTATCACCGCCTCCGTCTTCACCTCGCACGTGCCCGCCATCGGCGCCGCGCTCGACCTGGGCAAGACGCAAGAGGACTACTGGAAGCCGCTGTTTGCCGGCTACGACTTCTCCAAGCAGTGGATGAAGGACAACAAGCCCGACGTCGTCTTTCTGGTTTACAACGACCATGCCACGGCCTTCAGCCTGGAGATGATCCCAACCTTTGCCATCGGCACGGCGGCCGAGTACCAGCCGGCCGACGAAGGCTGGGGCCCGCGCCCCGTGCCCAAGGTCATCGGCCACCCGGACCTGGCTTCGCACATCGCGCAGTCGGTGATCCAGCAGGACTTCGACCTGACCATCGTCAACCGCATGGACGTGGACCACGGCCTCACGGTGCCGCTGTCGCTGATGTGCGGCCAGCCCGATCCCGTGGCCGGTGCCTGGCCGTGCCCGGTGATCCCGTTCGCGGTGAACGTGGTGCAGTACCCCGTGCCCAGCGGCCGGCGCTGCTACAACCTGGGCCAGGCGATCCGCAAGGCCGTCGAGAGCTACGACGAAGACCTCAACGTGCACATCTGGGGCACGGGCGGCATGAGCCACCAGCTGCAGGGCCCGCGCGCCGGCCTGATCAACAAGGATTTCGACAACGCCTTCCTGGACAAGCTCATCAGCGACCCCGAGGCCGCCGCCAGTATTCCGCACATCGACTACGTGCGCGAAGCGGGCAGCGAGGGCATCGAGCTCGTGATGTGGCTCATCGCGCGCGGCGCCATGGCCGACGTGGCCGGCGGCAAGGCGCCCAGGCTCGTGCACCGCTTCTACCATGTGCCCGCATCCAACACGGCCGTGGGCCACCTCATCTTGGAGAACTCCTGACATGACTACGAACAAGACCATCAAGGTCGCCCTCGCGGGCGCCGGTGCCTTCGGCATCAAGCACCTGGACGGCATCAAGAACATCGACGGTGTCGAAGTCGTCTCGCTGATCAGCCGCGACCTCGACAAGACCAGGGAAGTGGCGGCCAGGTACGGCATTGGCCATGTCACCACCGACCTGGCCGAAAGCCTGGCCCTGCCCGAGGTGGACGCCGTGATCCTGTGCACGCCCACGCAGATGCATGCCGAGCAGAGCATCGCCTGCATGAAGGCCGGCAAGCACGTGCAGGTGGAGATCCCCCTGGCCGACAGCCTCAAGGGTGCGCAGGAAGTCGTGGCGCTGCAGAAAGAGACCGGCCTGGTGGCCATGTGCGGCCACACGCGCCGCTTCAACCCCAGCCACCAGTACGTGCACAAGAAGATCCAGGCCGGCGAGTTCAACATCCAGCAGATGGATGTGCAGACCTACTTCTTTCGCCGCACCAACACCAATGCGCTGGGCCAGGCGCGCAGCTGGACGGACCACCTGCTGTGGCACCATGCAGCGCACACCGTGGACCTGTTCGCCTACCAGGCCAATAGCCCTATCGTGAAAGCCAACGCCGTGCAAGGCCCGATCCACCCCGTGCTGGGCATTGCCATGGACATGAGCATCCAGCTCAAGGCCGCCAACGGCGCCATCTGCACGCTGTCGCTCTCGTTCAACAACGATGGCCCGCTGGGCACCTACTTCCGCTACATCGGCGACACCGCGACCTACCTGGCGCGCTACGACGACCTGTACAACGGCAAGGACGAGAAGATCGACGTGAGCCACGTCGACGTGTCGATGAACGGCATCGAGCTGCAGGACCGCGAGTTCTTTGCCGCCATCCGCGAAGGCCGCGAGCCCAACTCCAGCGTGGCCAGCGTGCTGGCCTGCTATCAGGTGCTGCACGACCTGGAGCAGCAGCTTCAGTAAGAGCGGCTAACAAAACTCTTCTGGCGTCGTTGCAGCGTCTTGTCGTACTACTCGTACTGCCTGCGACGCTGCGCCTAGCCAGAACCGCTTCGCTGAGTTTTGTTATCCGCTCTAAGATCATCCCGATCAACCAATCAACCCGCCCGCAGATGGAACGCTGCGGGCGTTTTTCATGGAGCAACGACCACCATGCAGACACGCAAACTCGGCCCCTTTGAAGTCAGCGCCATCGGCCTGGGGTGCATGAACCTGAGCCACGCCTATGGCGCCCCCGTCTCGCCCGAGCAGGGCGAGCGCGTGCTGCTGGCCGCGCTCGACGCAGGCGTGACCCTGTTCGACACCGCCACGCTCTACGGCTTCGGCGCCAACGAGACCCTGTTGGGCCGTGTGATGAAGCCGCACCGCCAGCGCTTCACCCTAGCCAGCAAGTGCGGCATGCAGGGCGTGGATCTGGCCGGCGACGGCAAACTGGTGCGCGTGATCGACGGGCGCCCCGCCACTCTGCGCCAGACCTGCGAGGACAGCCTGCGCCGCCTGCAGACCGACGTGATCGACCTGTACTACCTGCACCGCTGGGACAAACAGGTACCCATCGAGGACAGCGTGGGTGCGCTCGCCGACCTGGTGCGCGCGGGCAAGATACGCAGCATCGGCCTGTCCGAGGTATCGGCCGCCACGCTGCGCCGTGCGCATGCGGTGCATCCCATTGCCGCCGTGCAGACCGAGTATTCGCTGTGGACGCGCAATCCCGAGATCGCGGTGCTCGAAGCCTGCCGTGAGCTGGGCGTGGCCTTCGTCGCCTTCAGCCCCGTGGCGCGTGGCTACCTGTGTGGCGATCTGAAAGATGTGTCCGCACTGGACGCCAAGGACATCCGCCGTGCGATGCCGCGCTTTGCCCCCGAGGCCTACGCGGCCAACCTTGCGCTACTGGACAGCTACTTTGCGATAGCCCGCCAAGTCGGCTGTAGCCCCGCGCAACTGGCGCTGGCCTGGCTGCTGCACAAGGGCGAACACATCATCCCCATCCCGGGCACGACCAGCGTGGAGCACCTGCACGACGACCTGGGTGCCGACGCAGTGCAACTCGACGCGCAGACCATGGCCGCCCTCGATGGCGCCATCAACCAGCAGAACGTCGTGGGCCCCCGCTACAGCGCCCAGAGCGCGAGCGAGGTGGATACCGAGACGTTTGCCTGAAACAATGCACGCCCTGCACCGTTGCAGGGCGGGTCGCATCAGCGGCGTGTCTGCGCTTCGGTGTGCAGGCTGATCTGGGCGGTGCCGGAGTTGGCGGTGCGGATGTTGGCCGCCAGCATGCGCGCGCGTGCCGCATTGGTGGCGGCCTCGGCCTGCAGCGCCGCCATGTAGGCGATGTGGTTGGTTTCCGCCTCGTCGCTGGTCTTGCTCCAGATGCTGTTGGCCTGTGCCAGGGCTTCGGTGGCCTGTTTCAGTTCCAGGGCTGCGTGCCGGGCCACTGCCGGGTCGGCGCTGGCGGTGCCTACGGCCGTGCGGGCCCGCTCCAGCGCCATGGACGGGGCCGTGGCACAAGCGGAAAGAAACCCTGCGGCCATCGCGCTGATGGCGAGAACGGTGGTGCTGCGAAGCATGGGATGCATAGTGGCTGTTTCCTTCAAGGACTCTGGTGAGCAGGTCTGCATGGGCTTCATATGTAACAAATGCATATGACCCGCCCGTGGCAGAAATTGAACAGCAAAACCTGTGCCTCCCCGCATGGGGCTTACCCTGGTGGGGTATTGCCGTTACCAGTGTCCTGAGCGCGCACCAATCCAATGCACCCAGGTAAAGCCCCAGGTGTTACATGTGGGTGAATGCTTACTTAGATGAATTCACCTTTTCGGACGGGGCGTTGGCCCCAGTATTGCCATGCCGGTGCGGGCGCGCCAGACATGCAAAGACCGCGCGGCGTGAGCGGCGCGGTCTGGGGAGGGGACCAGGGCGGCACGCCGCCCGGGGGCTCAGCGGCCCTTGAGGTTGCCCTTGTCGTCGGCGATCACGATCTCCACGCGGCGGTTCATGGCCCGGCCCTCGGGCGAAGCGTTGTCCGCCACAGGGTAAACCTTGCCGTAGCCGCGCGCCGTGATGCGGCTGGTGTCTACGCCCCGTGCCACCAGCGCATCGCGCACGGCGCCGGCACGGCGCGCCGACAGTTCCTGGTTGTACACGTCCGAGCCCACGCTGTCGGTATAGCCCTCGATCAGCAGCTTGCGCTCGGGAAATTGCTTGAGGAAATCGGCCAGTTTGTCCAGGCGAGGCCCGGCTTGCGCAGACAGCTCGGCCTTGTTGAAGGCGAACAGCACGTCACCCAGGGTCACGAGCAGGCCGCGCTCGGTCTGCTGCGCTTCCATCTCGCGCAACTGGGCTTCGAGCATGCGCACGCGGTCCTGGGCGGCGCTGGCCTGGGCCAGGGCTGCGTTGGCCTGCGCCTGCTGCTGGGCTGCGCGCTGTTCTGCGCTCATGGCCTGGGCCTGGGCTATCTGGGCATTGCGCGCCTGGGCGTCCGCGCGCATGCGCGCTTCGTCGGCCTCGCGGGTGCGTGCCTGCAGGCGGATGCGGTCGGCTTCGGAACTGGCGCTCTGGATGCTGGCATCGAGCATGCGGGCCCGCGCCGCATTGTTGGCGATCTCGGCGCGCTGGGCGGCGATATAGGCCAGGTGGTTGGTCTCGGCCTCATCGTGCTTGTCAGCCCAGAAACGGTCGGCACGGGCCAGGGCATCGCTGGCCTGCTTGAGCTCCAGGGGGGCGTATTGGGCCACCGCAGGGTCCGTGCCGGCACGGCTCACTGCCGTGCGGGCCTGCTCCAGTGCGGCGGAAGGTGCGGTACTGGCGCAGGCGGCCAGCAGGCCCGCAGCGATCAGGCTGGTGGCCAGGGCAGTGGTACGGCGAAGAATGGGGTGCATGGTGGGTATTCCTTCAAGATTCGGGGTCACGGGGCGTGACGGCAGGCGCGGTAGGGCTGAAGCGATCAGCGGGCGGGCGCGGCGCGGCGGTTGATTTCTTCCTGCAGCGCGCGGATGCCGTCCTGCACCTGGGCCAGGCTGGCGGCATTGCGCTCGGCATCGGCGCGGGTTTCTGCCACACGGGCGTCCACTTCGGCCTCGGCGGCCAGGCGGCGGGCGGCGGTGTAGTCCTGCGCGCCCATGGCCTTCTCGGCCGCCATGAGCTTGTCGCGGGCACGCTGCAGTTCGACGGGTGCGGTCGCAGTCACGCTGGGTGCGGCAGACACGCGGGTCAGCGTGGTGCGGCTCACGGCCATCTGTTCCGTGGGCGGTGGCGTGGAGGAGCAGGCGGCCAGGGCGCCCAGGGCGAGAACGGCGATGGCAAGGCGGAAAGGTGCGGATGAAGGCATGGTGTTCTGAACTCCTGTGGAGGGGGATGGGATCTGCCCTCCCCGATGCCGGCAAGCCGGGCGAGGGGGCGACCAGGAGACGTTGCTGGTACAGGTGCATTGTTCGTGCAGCGACCTTCAGGCCGCGTAGTCCCTGCCTCAGTTCGCCTGTGGGCCAGTTCTTACATCGGCTTACGTGTCAGATGCTGTTGCGGGCCGACGCAGGCGCGCAGGCCAGGTACCCGCAGGCACCAGGGTCAGGGCAGGTTCTCGCGAAAGACCACCTGGCTGCGTGTGGTCTCCACACCGGACAAGGCGGGACGCCCGTCGCGCAGGTTGGCGAAGATGCGCACGCAGCTGGTGATGGTGCTCAAGGGGTTCTGGGTGATCACCGCGTCCATGCTGCCGTCGATGAGCTGGGCGCGCGTGTCGGGTGTCAGGCCGTGGCCGATGAACACTACCTTGTGCTGCACGCCGCACTCCTGCAGTGCGCGGGCGATGCCGTCGGAGGCGCCGCCGATGTTGTAGATGCCGGCCAGGTCCGGGTGGCGTTCGAGCAGGGTGCGTGTCTGGCGGTAGTTCTTCTCGGTGTCGTCGAGCCCCTCGCGCAGGCCGACCACGGTGAGCTTCGGGAACAGCTCTTCGAGCACGTGCAGGAAGCCTGCTTCGCGCTCCTGGTGCGCCGCATAGCGCAGGCTGCCTGCGACCAGGGCCACCTTGGCATCGCGCACACCTATGAAGCGGCCGATTAGGTAGCCTGCGGTGCGGCCCGCAGCCCGGTTATCCAGGCCTACGTAGCCCACGCGCTGCGAGTTGCCCAGGTCCGAGATCACCGTGACCACGGGCACGCCGCGCCCGGCCAGCGTGGCCACGGCCTCGCGCACCTGGGGGTGCTCCAGCGCCATCATCACCAGGCCGTCGTAGCGCTTGCCATGGTGCAGCAGCGCCTGGGCCAGGGCCTCGGGGTTGAAGCTGTCCACCGTCTCGGCGCGGCACTTGACGTGGAAGGGCGCCCAGTGCTCCTGCGAGTAGCAGACCATGTCGCCCAGCATGGTGAGGAAGCGGCTGGTATTGCGCGGCAGCAGGAACATCACGCGCAGGGGCGCAGGCGCCAGCGTGGCGGCCAGACCGTCCGCCGGCAGGTAGCCCAGCTCGCCCGCGGCCTGCACCACGCGCTGCGCGGTGGCCTGGCGCACGCCGCCGCGGCGGTTGAGCACCCGGTCCACGGTGGCAGTGGAGACGCCGGCCAGCGCGGCAACCTCCACGACGCCGGGCATGGCGCGGCTCACGGCGGCCCTCCGAAACCATCAAAACCCATCATGTTTGGCGGTTGGTACATCACGGGCCCGAGGCTATCGTAAGAGCCCACCGCATGCCAGAGGGCGGTGGTCAAGACAAGGAACAATGATGGAGACAAACAACAAGCGGCTCGTGGGCCGCGTCGCCCTGGTGTTCGGTGCCGGGTCCGATGGCGATGGTTGGGGCAATGGCAAGGCCGCCGCAGCCGCCTATGCGCGGGCCGGGGCCCGGGTGGTCGCGGTGGACCGTGATGGCACCGCCGCCGAAGTGACGCGCGACACCATCCTTGGTGAAGGCAACGAAGCCATTGCGGTCACGGCCGACGTCACGCAGTGGACCGATGTACAGGCCGCCGTGCAGGCGGCCACCGAAGCTTTCGGCCGCGTCGACATCCTGCACAACAACGTGGGCATCACCTCTCAGGGCGGCCCGGTTGAGACCACCGAAGACACCTGGGACCGAGTGATGGCGGTCAACGTCAAGAGCATGTTCCTGACCTGCAAGGCCGTGTTGCCGCTGATGCAGGCGCAGCAGTCGGGCGCCATCGTCAACATCGGCGCGCTCGGCGGCGTGCGTTGGACGGGCTATGCCTATTGCGCCTACGCGGCCTCCAAGGGGGCGGTGAACTCCTTTACCCAGAGCGTGGCCCTGCAGTACGCGGGGGAGGGCATCCGCGCCAACTGCATACTGCCAGGCGTGATGGACACGCCGCACATCTACCGCCAGATCTCGGGCTTCTACGCCAGCCACGAGGAGATGGTGGCCGCGCGCCACAAGCTCTCGCCCACAGGGCGCATGGGCGATGGCTGGGACGTGGCCAACGCCGCGGTGTTCCTGGCCTCCGACGAAGCCCGCTACATCAACGGCGTGGAGCTGCTGGTCGATGGTGGCATGCATGCGCGGTGCAACTGACGCTTCCTGAAACCATCAAAAGTCATCAGATTTTCGATTTGCGCAGGCCCCCGACCACCGATAAGGTCTGCCCTTGAACGAGCCGCCCCGCGCGTGCCGATTCCAACGATTCCATAAAGACAGGAGACAAAGACCATGGCCCATTCGAATCACTCATCTTCGCGCCGCAGCCTGCTGCGCGGTCTGTGCGCGTTGCCCGCCGCATCCGTCGCGGGCGCCTGGCCGGGGCTGGCGAGCGCTGCTGCGCCGGAGTACAGCTTCAAGTTCGGCAACAACCTGCCTGTGTCGCACCCGCTCAACGTGCGCGCCAACGAGGCGGCGGCGCGCATCCTGTCCGAGAGCAAAGGGCGGCTCGAACTCAAGGTGTTCCCCAACAACCAACTCGGCGGCGACACCGACATGCTCTCGCAGGTGCGCAGCGGTGGCCTCGAGATCTTCAACGCCGGCACCATGGTGATCGCCACGCTGGCGCCCATCAGCGCCATCACGGCCCTGGGCTTCGCCTTCGCCGACTACGAGCAGGTGTGGAAGACGGTGGATGGCAAGCTGGGCGACAGCATCCGTGCGGCCTTTGCCAAGGTGGGCCTGTACACCTTCCCGCGCATGTGGGACAACGGCTTTCGCCAGGTGACCACCAGCACCAAGGCCGTCAGCAGTGCGGCCGACCTGGGCGGCATGAAGATCCGCGTGCCCGTGAGCCCCATGGGCATCTCGATGTTCAAGGCGCTGTCGGCATCACCGGCCAGCCTGCAATTCAGCGAGGTGTATTCGGCCCTGCAGACCAAGGTCGTGGATGCGCAGGAGAACCCGCTGGCCATCGTGCAGACCGCCAAGCTCTACGAGGTGCAGAAGTTCTGCTCGGTCACCAACCACAGCTGGGACGGCTACCACATGGTCGTCAACGGACGCGCCTGGCGCGGCCTGCCGGACGACCTCAAGCTGATTTTGGGCCGGGCCTTCGATGAAGCCGGGCTGCAGCAGCGTGCCGACCTCGCCAAACTCAACGAGACGCTGCGCAGCGACCTCACCACCAAGGGCATGGCCTTCAACGATGCCAACCCGCAAAGCTTCCGTGAGCAACTGCGCAAGGCTGGTTACTACACCGAGTGGAAGGGCAAGTTCGGCGACGAGGCCTGGGCGCTGCTGGAAGCCTCCGTCGGCAAGGTGTCCTGATGCTCGCAGCTGCCGTGTCCGCCCCCGTTCCCACGGGCTGGCGTGCCGCGCTCGGTCCCGTGGATCGGGGCATCGGCGCGGTGGTGGAGTCCGCCGCCGCGCTGCTGGTGCTGGTGGAGATCTGCCTGCTGTTCTGCGGTGTCGTGTCGCGCTACGTGTTCCACGCACCCCTGGTCTGGTCCGACGAGCTGGCCTCGATCCTGTTCCTGTGGCTGTCCATGCTGGGCGCGGTGGTGGCACTGCGCCGCGGCGAGCACATGCGCATGACGGCCTTCGTGGGCAAGGTGCCGCCGGCGGCGCGCGCCTACCTGGAGGCGCTGGCCATGGCCGCGTCGTTCGCGTTCCTGCTGCTCATCCTGCACCACGCGTACGAGTACGCGGCCGAAGAGGCCGTGATCGTCACGCCGGCGCTGGAGATCAGCAACGCCTGGCGCGCCTCGGCGCTGCCGGCGGGCATGGCGCTGATGTTGCTGGTGTGCACGCTGCGCATGCTGCGCGAGGGCGGTCTGGCCGTGATGCTGGCGGCTTGCGCCACGGTGGGCGCGCTGGTGCTGGCCTTCTGGCTGGCGCAGCCGGTGTTCCCGCCGCTGGGCAAGCTCAATTTGGTGATCTTCTTCGTCGTGGTGGTGGCCACCTGCGTGTTCGCGGGCGTGCCCATCGCTTTCTCGTTCGCACTGGCCACCTTCGGCTATATGGCGCTCACCACGCGCGCACCCATGCCGGTGCTGGTGGGCCGGCTCGATGAAGGCATGTCGCACCTGATGCTGCTGGCCGTGCCGCTGTTCATCTTCCTCGGCGCGCTGATCGAGATGACCGGCATGGCACGCGCCATGATCCAGTTCCTGGCCAGCCTGCTGGGCCACGTGCGCGGTGGGCTGTCGTATGTGCTGATCGGTGCCATGTACCTGGTTTCGGGCATTTCGGGCTCCAAGATCGCCGACATGGCGGCCATCGCGCCGGTGCTGTTCCCCGAGATGCAAAAGCGCGGCGCCAAGCCCGGCGACCTGGTGGCGCTGCTGTCGGCCACGGGCGCGCAGACCGAAACCATACCGCCCTCCATCGTGCTGATCACCATCGGCTCGGTCACGGGCGTGTCCATCGCGGCGCTGTTCACGGGCGGCATGCTGCCGGCCGTGGTGGTGGGGGCCTGCCTGTGCGCTGTGGTCTGGTGGCGCTACCGCCGTGAAGACCTGTCGCAGGTGCAGCGCTTCGGCCGTGCGCAGATCGTGCGCTTCCTGGTCACGGCCTTGCCAGCCATCGCGCTGCCGTTCGTGATCCGCGCGGCCGTGGTCGAGGGCGTGGCCACGGCGACCGAGGTCTCCACCATCGGCATCGTCTACGCGGTGCTGGTGGGCCTGTTCATCCACCGCCAGTTCGACTGGCGCCGGCTGCGGCCCATGCTCATCGAGACCGCTTCGCTCACCGGCGCCATCATCTTCATCGTCGGCTGCGCCACGGCCATGGCCTGGGGGCTCACGCAGTCGGGCTTCTCGCACGACCTGGCCGAGGTGATGAAGCAGCTGCCTGGAGGTGCCTGGGGCTTCATGGCGGTTTCCATCATTGCCTTCGTGGTGCTGGGCAGCGTGCTCGAAGGCATCCCGGCCATCGTGCTGTTCGGGCCGCTGCTATTTCCCATTGCCAAGGCCGTTGGCATCCACGAGGTGCACTACGCCATGGTGGTGATCTTCGCCATGGGCATCGGCCTGTTCGCGCCGCCGTTCGGTGTGGGCTATTACGGCGCCTGCGCGATCAGCAAGGTGCACCCCAACGAGGGCCTGTCCCATATCGGCGGCTACGTCATGGCGCTGTTCGTGGGCTTGCTCATCGTGGCCGCGATCCCATGGTTTTCCACCGGTTTTCTGACCAAGTAACGCATTCCATCCAGTCCCCCTGGTCTGGCCGCTGCGTGCGCCGGGCCCTCCTTCCCTTTCTGAAAGACGCAAACCATGAGCCGATTCTTTGGTGAGATCCGCCAGGTGGCCTACCTCGTGCCCGACATCGAGGCCGCCATGGACTACTGGGCCAACGTACTGGGCGTCGGGCCTTGGTACTACAACCCGCGCGTGCCGATCCAAAACTACACCTACCGCGGCGAGCGCCATGAACCGCACAACTCCGTGGCCCTGGCCAACGCGGGTGGCGTGCAGATCGAGCTCTTGCAGACGCGCAACGACGTGCCCTCCATGTACCGCGACTTCCAGCAGGCCGGCCACGTGGGTGGGCAGCATGTGGCGTACTGGACGGAGGACTTCGACGCCGATCTGGCGCGCGCCGAGGCAGCGGGCTTCAAGGTCTGCATGAGCGGCGAGGTCGGCAAGAACGGCCGCTTCGTCTACTTCGAGGACGGCAAGCACCCGGGCCTGCACCCAGGCGCGCTGATCGAGCTGTCCGAAGTGGCGGGGCCCAAGGGCCGGCTGTTCACGCTGATCCGCGAGGCGGCCAAGGGCTGGGACGGCAGCGACCCGGTGCGGCCTTTCCCCGACCTCAACACCCTCTGATCCCATGGACGCCCAGCATTTCGAAGCCACCTACCTGATCGAGACGCCGCTGGACCCGGCCCACGTGGCGGAGGTACTGGCGGGGGAGCAGTCGTGCGGCACCTTCACGCGTGTGGAGGGCGAGACCGATGCGCTGCGTGAGCGCGCGCGCGCCATGGTGGAGTCCATCGAGGAGCTCGAATCCGTGGCTGCCCCCAGCCTGCCCAACGGCTGGCTGGAGCGCCGTGCCTCAGCCGGCAAGCCCCTGGCTGGGCCGTTCCGGCGTGCGCGCATTCGGGTCCGCTTTCCGGTGGCCAATGTGGGCGCCAACCTGCCCACGCTGGCGGCCACGGTGTCGGGCAACCTGTTCGACCTGGGCGAGGTCACGGGTCTGCGACTCGAATCACTGCACCTGCCTGCGGAATACCGCACACGCTTCGACATGCCGCGCCAGGGCATCGCGGGCACGCGTTCGCTCACGGGGGTGCAGGGGCGGCCGCTCATCGGCACCATCGTCAAGCCCAACGTGGGCCTGTCGGCCGAGGAGACGGGCGCGCTGGCGGCCCGGCTGTGCGCTGCGGGCGTGGACTTCATCAAGGACGACGAGGTCTGCGCCGACCCCGTGCATGCCCCGCTGCAGGAGCGCGTTAGGGCCGTGATGCGCGCTGTGCGAGCGCACCAGGACCGCACGGGCAAGCACGTCATGGTGGCCTTCAACGTCACCGACGAGACGGACGCCATGCGCCGCCACGCCGACCTGGTGCAGGCCGAGGGCGGCAGCTGCGTGATGGCCAGCCTCAACTGGTGCGGCTACTCGGCTGTGCAGACCCTGCGCCGGCATACGCCGCTGGCGCTGCATGGCCACCGCAACGGCTATGGCGCGCTGTCGCGGCACCCGCTGCTGGGCTTCTCGTTCCAGGCCTGGCAGACCCTGTGGCGCCTGGCGGGAGTGGACCACATGCATGTGCACGGCCTGCAAGGCAAGTTCTCGCAGACCGACGACGAGGTGGTCGAGTCGGCCCACGACACGCTGGCCCCCCTTGCGCTGGGCCTGGACGATGCCGTGCTGCCCGCCGTCTCCAACGGCCAGTGGGCCGGCACCGTGCCGCTGACCTGGGAGCGCCTGCGCAGCACCGACCTGCTTTTCATGTCGGGCGGTGGCATCCTGGCCCACCCCGATGGCCCCGCAGCCGGGGTGGCAAGCATCCAGCAGGCCTGGGAGGCGGTGGCGGCGGGAACGCCCCTCGACCACTTCGCCCGGCACGCTCCCGAGCTGCAGCGCGCGCTCGGTTTCTTCGGCGCCAAGGCCTGAGTGTGGAGACCAGCGCATGATGGCTGCATCCACCGCCCGGCTGGGTTGGTACGGCGACGACTTCACCGGGGCCACCGACACCCTGGCCACGGCCGCCCAGGCGGGGCTGCGTGCCCTGCTGTTCATGGGCGTGCCCACGTCTGTGCAACTGCAGCGCGCAGGCCCGCTCGATGCCATCGGCATCGCCGGCGCGGCCCGCGCCATGGACCCCGAGGCCATGCGCGCCGAACTGGAGCCCGTGGGCCGCTTCTTCGCGCAGATGCGCGTGCCGGTGCTGCACTACAAGGTCTGCTCCACCTTCGATAGCGCGCCGCAGGTGGGCAGCATCGGCGTGGCGGTACACACGCTGCGCCAGCATGTGGAGAACCGCTTCGTCCCCATCGTCGGCGGCCAGCCCAGCCTGGGGCGCTACTGCGTGTTCGGTAACCTGTTCGCCCGCGCAGGGAGCGACCCTGCGGTGCATCGCATTGATCGGCACCCCACCATGAGCCGCCACCCGGTCACGCCCATGCAGGAGAGCGACCTGCGCCTGCACCTGGCGCAGCAGGCCCTGCAACCGGTGCCTGGAATCGATTACCCGCTGTACGCCCAGCCGCTGGCCCACCAGGAGGCGGCGCTCGATGCCATGCTGGCGGGGCACCCCGCTGCCGTGCTGATGGATGCCAGCCGCCCCGAGGACCTGCAGGCCGTGGGCCAACTGGTGTGGCGCCGGGCGCAGCAGGCGCGCCTGCTGGCGGTGGGCCCGAGCAGCGTGGTGCAGGCCCTGGCGACACAGTGGCCGCGCGCAGCGGCTGCGATGGACGCACGGCCATTGGCTGCGGCCCAGGGTCCTGTCTTCGTGCTGGCGGGCAGCCTGTCGCCGGTGACCGCCCAGCAGGTGCGCATGGCCGTTTCGTACGAGACGGTACCCGTCGATGTGGCAAGCCTGGTCGAGGGCGGCGATGCCGCTGCACAGGCCATGGCCGACCGCTTGGCTGCCTTGCTGCGGGATGGCCGCAGCGTGCTGGCGGTGACTGCGGGCAGCGCATCCGGAGGTGCCACGGCACACGCCGTGGCGCAGGCCGGCGGGCAAGTGCTGGCCCGTGTGCTGGCACAGGTGGCGCTGCGCCGCATCGGCATCGCCGGGGGCGACACCTCCAGTCTCGCGGTGCAGTCGCTCGCGGCCTGGGGTTTGTCGTACCAGGCCTCGCTGTCGCCCGGCGTGGCGCTGTGCCAGCTGCACAGCGACCTTGCGGCGCTCGATGGCATGGAGATCATGCTCAAGGGTGGGCAGATGGGGCCCGGCGATCTGTTCGAGCGGCTGTTGCATGGCGGTCCTTGAATCCGCGCGACGATGAAAAAAGCCGGCAACCCCTGCGGGCTGCCGGCCTTGATCAGAAGCGGAAGCGGGTTACTTGGCCACCACGCGCACCATTTCCAGGCACTTGTTCGAGTAGCCCCATTCGTTGTCGTACCAGCTGACGATCTTCACGAAGGTGCCATCGAGCGCGATGCCGGCGTCGGCATCGAAGATCGAGGTGCGGGTGTCGCCGCGGAAGTCGGTAGCCACCACCTTGTCTTCGGTGTAGCCCAGCACGCCCTTGAGCGCGCCTTCGGACTGGGCCTTCATCTCGGCCTTGATCTCTTCGTAGGTGGCGGGGTTCTCCAACTCCACCGTCAGGTCGACCACGGAGACGTCGCTGGTGGGCACGCGGAAGGACATGCCGGTCAGCTTCTTGTTCAGCGCAGGGATCACCACGCCCACGGCCTTGGCAGCGCCGGTGCTCGAAGGGATGATGTTCTCCAGGATGCCGCGGCCGCCGCGCCAGTCCTTGTTGGAGGGGCCGTCCACCGTCTTTTGCGTGGCGGTGGCAGCATGCACCGTGGTCATCAGGCCGCGCTTGATGCCCCACTTGTCGTTGAGCACCTTGGCCACGGGGGCCAGGCAGTTGGTGGTACACGAGGCGTTGGAGACGATTGCCTCGCCCTTGTAGCTCGTGTGGTTCACGCCGTACACGAACATGGGGGTGTCGTCCTTCGAAGGCGCCGACAGGATGACCTTCTTCGCGCCGGCGTCCAGGTGCTTCTGGGCCGTGACCTTGTCCAGGAACAGGCCCGTGGATTCGATCACCACGTCCGCGCCGACCTCGTTCCACTTCAGGTTGGCGGGATCGCGCTCTTGCGTCAGGCGGATCTTCTTGCCGTTGACGATCAGCGTATTGCCTTCCACCGAGACTTCGCCCTTGAAGCGGCCGTGCACCGAGTCGTACTGCAGCATGTACGCCAGGTACTCGGGCTCCAGCAGGTCATTGATCGCAACGACTTCGATGTCGCTGAAATTCTGGATGGCGGAGCGCAGCACGTTGCGGCCGATGCGGCCAAAGCCGTTGATGCCAATCTTGATCGTCATTTCCAAGGTTCTCCAAACGTTAAGGAATCATGGTTGACACTGCGCCGCCTGCGCGAATGTCGAGAGGTATCCCAGGCGCTGCACCGAGGGGGTGGGCTGCGTCTGGTAGAAGTAGACACTGGGCTGGTCGAAGGTGGGTACGGCCGTGTCGGCACCCAGGCACACGGTGCCGTTGGCATAGCAGCGCAACTGGAAAGGCGATACGGTGTCCGTGCCGGTGGGCGTGGTCAGCAGCTGCGGGAAGCTTTTCTCGGCCCAGTCAAGCACGCAGTCCAGCGGCGTCGAGATGCCCGTGCCGTGCAGCGGGTACGTCGCCAGCGCCCCGCCAGCGCGCGACTGGACGATGAACTGGGAAATGCGCGCCCCGGGGGCGGTGGGGGTGAAGGCCACCAGAGTCGAGCAGCCCTGGTTGGGCTGCAGCACGGCGTTGGAGCAGCCGTCCGAGCCGGCCGGGATCAGGAAGTCCCCCTGCGCAACGACCGGGCAGCCAATGCCAGCGCAGGTCGCCAGGGCCGCACCGCTGGAAATCAACGTGCCCAGCTGCAGCGGCGCACTGCTGCGGTTGAACACCGAGAAGTACTGCGTGGAAAACGTGGCATTGAGCGGGACCTTGCCGAAATTGTGGCCCGCTGGCGGATCGGTGATCTCCACCTGGGCCTGTGCCGACAGGCAGGCCAGCGACAGCACGGCCAATGCGGCCAGCGACTTGCGGGGGAACAGGGTCGGGATCATGGCAGCTCCTTCAAAAAAGGGGGACGTCAATGAAAACGACTAGCGTGCCGGCCACATGTAACGGCGTCAAGCATGCAAAGAGGCCGCAACGTGCTGTAAGTCACGCGAAACCTCTGCATATTTGCACAATGTTACGTTCCTGCCCCGCCGCGCCCTGTCAGCGGCCGCCCTTGAGCACGGCCTGCACGGTGGCAGCCACGTTCTCTTCGGTGAAACCGAAGTGCTTGAACAGCACCGGTGCCGGAGCCGATTCGCCGTAGGTATCGAGACCCACGACGGCGGCGCAGCCATACTTCCACCAGCCATCGGTCACGCCCATTTCCACCGCCACGCGGGGGATGCCCGCGGGCAGCACAGACTTCTTGTACTTGGCGTCCTCGCGGTCGAAGGTCGTGTTGCTCGGCATGGAGACCACGCGCACGGCGATCTTGCGGTCGGCCAGCAGGCGCTGGGCCTTCAGCGCCAGCTGCACTTCGGAGCCGGTGGCGATGATCACCGCCACGGCCTTCTTCTTGAGGCCCACATCGGTCGGCTCGCTGAGCACATAGGCGCCGCGGCTGATGTCGCCCAGGTCGCGCTTGGGTGCGTAGGGCAGGTTCTGGCGCGACAGCAGCAGTGCAGTCGGCTTGTCCTTGTTTGTCAGCGCCACGCTCCAGGCCACGGCGGTTTCGGCCGTATCGCCCGGGCGCCACACGTCCAGGTTGGGGATCAGGCGCAGGCTGGCGGCATGCTCCACCGACTGGTGGGTCGGGCCGTCCTCGCCCAGGCCGATGGAGTCGTGCGTGAACACGTGGATCACGCGCTGCTTCATCAGCGCGGCCATGCGGATGGCGTTGCGGCTGTAGTCGCTGAAGGTCAGGAAGGTGCCACCGTAGGGGATGAAGCCGCCATGCAGCGCAATGCCGTTCATGACCGCGGCCATGCCGAATTCGCGCACGCCGTAGTTGATGTGGCGGCCGCCGATCTTCTGGCCTTCGGCCACTTCGGTCTTGACCACGTTGCCCTGCATGTCGAAGCGCAGGTTGGGCGTGCTCTTGGTGTTGGTGAGGTTGGAGCCGGTCAGGTCGGCGCTGCCGCCGAGCAGCTCGGGCAGGGCAGCGGTGAAGGCCTCCAGGGCCAACTGGCTGGCCTTGCGGCTGGCCACGGTTTCGCCCTTGGTGTGGGCGGCGACCACGGTGTCCACAGCCACCTGGGCGAAGTTGGCGGGCAACTGGCCCTGCATGCGGCGCGTGAGCTCGGCTGCCAGCTCGGGGAAGGCAGCGGTGTAGGCGGCAAAGCGCTCGTTCCAGGTGGCTTCTGCGGCCTGGCCGGTGTCCTTGGCATTCCAGGCACCGTACACGTCTTCGGGGATCGTGAAGGGCTCGTGGCTCCAGCCCAGGGCTTCGCGCGTCAGCGCGATTTCCTCGGCACCCAGGGGCTCGCCATGGGCCTTGGCGGTGTTGGCGCGGTTCGGGCTGCCCTTGCCGATGTGCGTCTTGCAGACGATCAGGGTGGGGCGCTCGCCCTGCTTCTTGGCTTCGGCGATGGCGGCCGTGACCTTTTCGGCGTCGTGGCCGTCGATGGGGCCGATCACGTTCCAGCCGCTGGCCACGAAGCGCAGGGGCGTGTTGTCGGCGAACCAGGGGGCGACCTGGCCGTCGATGCTGATGCCGTTGTCGTCGTACAGCGCGATCAGCTTGTTGAGCTTCCAGGCGCCGGCCAGCGACACGGCCTCATGGCTGATGCCTTCCATCAGGCAGCCATCACCCAGGAAGACGTAGGTGTTGTGGTCCACGACGGCATGGCCTTCGCGGTTGAACTCGGAGGCCAGCAGTTTCTCGGCCAGGGCAAAGCCCACGGCGTTGGTGATGCCCTGGCCCAGCGGGCCGGTGGTGGTTTCCACGCCGGGCGTGATGCCTACTTCGGGATGGCCGGCGGTCTTGCTGTGCAGTTGGCGGAAGTTCTTGAGCTCGCCGATGGGCAGGTCGTAGCCCGTGAGGTGCAGCAGCGCGTACAGCAGCATGGAGCCGTGGCCATTGCTCAGCACGAAGCGGTCGCGGTCGAACCACTGGGGGTTGGTCGGGTTGTGCTTGAGGTGGCGACCCCACAGGGCCACGGCCATGTCGGCCATGCCCATCGGGGCGCCGGGGTGGCCTGAGTTGGCTTGTTGAACGGCGTCCATGGCCAGCGCGCGGATCGCGTTTGCCATTGGTTGGTTTTGCAGGGTGTTGGCCATGGAAGGGCGGCTCCGGGTGGGGGAGGTTCAGGGGAAACCCGGCATTTTACCGGTGCGCGCCCCTGGCCCTGCCGGCAGGCCTCGGGGAACCCCGCCAACCGGCCACGGCAAGCGCCAATGCACTACAGTGCAAGCCATGCAAGGACTGCACCTCACCGCCGATCTCCATGGCTGCCTCTGCGCCCCCGAATGGCTGCTGGACGCCGCCGCCCTGGGCCGTGCCTGCACGGACGCCGTGCGCGCTGCGGGCCTGCAGCCCGTGGGCCAGTTGTTCCATGGGTTTCCCGCCACGGAGCAGGGGCCGGGCGGGGTCACCGCCACGGTGCTGCTGGCCGAATCGCACCTGTGCGTGCACACCTGGCCCGAGCAGCGCGCCGTGACGCTGGACGTCTACGTCTGCAATTTTGGCGCCGACCATTCGGGCAAGGCGCGCGCGCTCATGGATGCGCTGCTGGCACTGTTCGAGCCCGCCAGCGTGCAGCGCCACGCGCTGCAGCGCGGTGCCGTGGGTGTCGCCGCGATGGAGGCCTGCGCATGAGCGCTGCAGCCCAGGTCCCGGCCCTGCTGCTGGCCGCCGGCCGCGGCGAGCGCATGCGCCCGCTGACTGACACCACCCCCAAGCCCCTGCTGCCAGTGCAGGGCCAGCCGCTGCTGGTATGGCACCTGCAGGCCCTGGCAGAGGCCGGCGTGGGCGAAGTGGTGATCAACACCGCCTGGCTGGGCGAGCAGATCGAAGCCCACTGTGGCACCGCCTTCGGCACGCACCACTCACGCCGGGGCAACCACCGGATCGAGATCGCCTACTCCCGCGAGGGCCGCGACTTCGGCGGCGCGCTGGAGACGGCGGGTGGCATTGCGCGCGCGCTGCCGCTGGTGGAGTCGGACGTGTTCTGGCTCGCGGCCGGGGACGTGTACGTGCCGGACTTCGTGTTCGATGCGAAGGCAGTGCAAGCCTTCAAGGCCAGCAGGCAGCTGGCCCACCTGTGGCTGGTGCCCAACCCGGAGCACCATCCACGCGGCGATTTCGGCATGTCGCCCGAGGGGCTGGCGCTGAACCTGCCGGCCGATGACCCAGCGCCGCGCTACACCTACAGCACCATCGCGCTGCTGCATGCAGAGCTATTTTTCACGCCTTGGTGCGACATTCCGGTCGGAAACCCCGGGGGTGAGAAGGCGGCTCTGGCGCCGCTGCTGCGCCGGGCCATGGACGCGGGCCGCGTGGGCGCCTCGCTCTACAACGGCCGCTGGACCGACGTGGGTACCCCCGAGCGTCTGGCAGAACTCAACCGCTGAACGAAAGGCTCACTGCCCCGGGCTGGGGGTTCCCGCATGGGCGGGTTGCACGGTGATGGCCGGGCCGTTCTCGCAGGCACGCAGCAGCCATTCGCTGGGCCGAAAGCGCGCCTCGGGCCCATCGGGCGCAGGCTTGCCGACTTCCGCCTGCACGTCGTAGGGGATAGGCGGTACCTGGAACACGGCCACCTGCCCCTTGCGGCAGGCCAGCGCGGGCACCAGCTTGTGCACCACCCAACCCTGGGTGTTGCTGTCGAACCGGTAGACCGGGCCCAGGGTCTGGTCCTGTGCCAGTTCCAGGCGCATGGGGGTGGTCTGCAGTGCGCTCGCCCAGGCACCGGCAATCTCCACGGGCTGCGCAAAGCGCACCGATTCCAATCCATGCAATGCAACCGGCTTGCCAAGCTCGCCCTTGTCGAACGGGTCACTGCGGTTGACGAGGCTGCCCGCCGGGATCAGCAGTTCGCCGTACTGGAAGTCCTGCGGCAGCACGAACCGCTCCCTGCTGGCACGGACGACGGCTCCGTCCAGCCGCGCCTGCCGGGCGCTGTTCGCCAGGTACCACTGCAGCACGATCAGGGCATTGCAGAGGACGGCCACGGCGCACAGCACCTGGAGTGCGCGCCGGGTGAGCAGCCATTTGTGCGGGACGTTGATCCAGCGTGCGTAGACGCCGTAGGCCAGCAGGGCTGCGGTCAAGACCAGGCCCAGCAACGGCAGCAGCATGGTCAGGATGAAATTCAGCAGGGACGCAAGCAGGTTGAGCATGGTGCTTGAGTCTGCCACGCCCATGGGCTGGGCCGCCTGGCTGCAGGGCTTTGCGTGGCGCACAAGCCACGCGGGGCTGTGCGCCGAGCCCGGCCAAGCCGGGCTACCGGATCACTCGGCGGCGTGGCTGGCAGGCGCCGGCGCGGTCTGCGGCGGGTTGCCCAGCATGCCGGCCAGGCTGTGCGCCAGGCCGGTGATGCCTTCGTTGGACAGGCCCGCGTCCTTCATCACCGCGTCCACGATGGGCTTGGCGATCTGGTACTGCAGGGCCGAGTTCATGACCTGCTCGGGAAAGGTGCCCTGGGCCCCACTGCCGCCTTGCCCCGTACCCTGGCCTCCCGAGCCGCCGGGCAGACCGCCCACCTGCACGATGCGGATCGAGTCGATCTTCTCCATCGGGCGCACGGCCTGCTGGATGATCAGCGGCAACTGCTGCAGCAGCAGGCTGCGCACCTGCAGGTCCACCTGCGCGGCCGACAGGGTGTTGAGCGCCTCGTTCAGCGCGCGCTTGCCTTCGGCTTCGGCCAGGGCTGCCGCCTGGCGCGCGCGGGCCTCGATGGTGATGGCCTCGGCGCGGTCCAGGGCGGCTTCCTTCTCGGCCGATGCCGAGACCTTGACCGAGATGGCGCTCTGCTCGGCGTCCTTGGATGCCTCAATCAGCTGGATGTTCTTATCGCGTTCGGCCACGGCCACCTGGCGCGCGGTGTTCACGGCTTCCTCGGCCTTCACGGCCTCGGCGCGCGCCAGGTTGGCGGCGGCGTCGGCATCGGACTGTTCGCGCGACTTGTTGGCAATCGCGATCTGCGTGTCCTGGCGGGCGATCTCCACCTGCTTGCGTTGTTCGGCGCGCTTGGTCTCGGTATGGCGCTCCAGTTCGATCTCGCGCGTCTGGATCACCAGGTTCTTCTCGATCTCGGCGGCCTTGATCTCGCGCTCGGCCTCGATGCGCTTTTGGCTCACCTGGCGCTCGGCCTCGATCTTGGCGGCCTCGGCTTCACGGCTGCGCTCGGCTTGCTGCGTGGCGATCAGCGCGGCCTGCTCGGCGCGGGTGTTCTCGATTTCGCGCTTTTGCGACAGCGAGGCGAACTCCTGGTCCTTCTCGATGGTGAGCTTCTGGCGCGTGGCCTCCAGGTCCTTGGTGCGCACCTGCACCTCGGTGTCCTGCTCCACGTCGTTGCGCTGCTTGCGGCGGGCTTCGGTCTGCTCGGTCAGGCGCGTCAGGCCCTCGGCGTCAAAGGCGTTGTTGGGGTTGAAGAACTGCTTGTCGGTCTGGTCCAGGCTGGTCAGCGAGACGGATTCGAGCTCCAGCCCGTTCTTCTCCAGGTCTTCGGCCACGGCGTTCTGCACGGCCTGCACGAAGTCGCGGCGCTTGTCCTGCAGCTCCTGGATGGTCATCGTGGCAGCCGTGGCGCGCAGCGAGTCCACGAACTTGTCTTCCACCAGCGCCTTGAGTTCCTCGGGGCTCATGGTGCGCGCGCCCAGGGTCTGGGCGGCGATGCTCACGGCTTCCTCGGTCTGCTTGACGCGCACGAAGAAGGCCGCCGTCACGTCCACGCGCATGCGGTCCTTGGTGATCAGGCTTTCCTTGGCGCGGCGCACCACTTCGAGCTTCAGGGTGTTCATGTTCACCAGCACGCGCTCGTGGAACACCGGCAGCAGGATGGCGCCGCCGTCCATGATGACCTTCTGGCCACCCAAGCCGGTGCGCACGAAGGCGGTTTCCTTGGTGGAGCGCTTGTACAGGCGCGCAAAGACGATGCCGATGGTCAGCAGCGCCAGCAGGGCAATGGCGGCGATTACGCCCAGTTCGAACAGGTTGGTCATTTCTCGGTGGCTCCCTCGGTTGGTGTTGGTATGGTGATGGGAATGTGCGGCTACATCAAGCCCGGGTGCGGGTTGGCGATGCAGCGGTAGAAGGCCCCGGCCTTGCGCACGATGAGGATCTGCGCGCCTTCGTCGAAGACCTCGTCGTCCAGGTCGGGCTCCACCATCAGGTAGTGGGTGCGGCCATGGGCATCGCGCACGCGCGCCTGGGCCGCCAGGCCTCGGCGTGCCGCCCCGGCGGAGACAACGCCGTGCCGCCCGATCAGCGACATCTCGCTCACGGCCGAGGTCTCGTCGCGCGGGATGATGTGCGCGATCAGCGCGCCCAGGCTGCGCACCGTGGCCATGCCGGGCGCCACGGCCACCAGGCCCGCCAGCCACACGGGCAGGTAGCCGCCCAGCAGGCCATGGGCCACCTTCTGCAGGCTGTAGCCGAAGATGGCATAGCCCATGAGGAACAGCACCAGCAGCACCAGCGAGGGCACCTTGCCGATGTACAGCCAGCCCAGCACCCGGTCCAGTCCGGTGTCACCGTCGATGTCGGGCAGCAGGTCGTCGAGCCAGTTGCTCGGGCTCAGCGAGACCAGCATGCCCAGGCCTTCGATCAGCGCGATGCCGACGATGAGCGCAAAGGCCACGCCGAAGGGCCAGGTCTCCGGAGCGGTGAACAGGCCGACGATCACGGCTGGCCCGTCTTCAAACGTGCCATGCGCTCGGCGATCTTGTGGTCGCGCACCAGGGCATCGAGCTCCTTGAGCTTGGCGGCCTGGTCCAGCGTGTGGCTGCGGTCGGTGCCCGACAGGCCGGTCTGGCGCGCATACAGGCGGTCGAAGGCGCCGGTGACGGCGTCCATGCGGCTGGCAGGGCTGGCGCTGCCCGGTGCTGCTGCAGCGGGGGCTGGCGCCGCACTGGCACGGCTTTGGCGAAAGCCTTCGAGGGCATCGGACATCTCGCGCTGCTTGGCCTGCAGGGCGGCCACATAGCCCGTGAGTTCGCTCTCCTGCCGGGCGAAGTCGGCCAGGGTGGTCTCCAGCACCGGGATCTGCGCCTCGATGTCGAGCTGGCGCGCCACCGCAGCGCGCGCCAGGTCTTCGCGGCCGGCCGCCAGTGCCTGGTCGATCTGCTCGGCGAGCTTGCCGTGCTGTCCGTTGAGGTGGGCATGCTGCTGCTGGGCCAGGTGGCGGTTGGCACTGGTGCGGCCGAGCTCATGGCGCACTTCGCCGATCACGGTGTCGGCCTCGCGCAGCGATTGCTCCATCACCGCCAACGGGGCATGGTTCTCCAGGTGGTCCACCAGCGCATGCACGCTGCCGGCGATGATGCGGCCGACACGTGTCTTGAGCGAATCTGCCATCTCAGGCTCCTTTCGAAAGAGGGGATTGAATGGTCTGGGCCAGCTCCAGGGTCGCGGCGGCATGGCGCTGTACGACGCCTGGATCGTACGCGCTGGCCTGCGCGGTGGTTGCCTGGCGCAGCAGCATCTCACTGAGCGCAAAGCCCCGGCGCACCAGCAGGTCTTCGAGCCGCGCGGCCTCCTGATCCGAGGCCGGGGCGTTGCTCACGACGATGGCCAGGCAGGTCGTGACATGGTCCAGCATGGCGTTGAGCACGTCCGAATGCCGGCCCGTCTGGCCCTCGGTGCGCACCAGGGAGTCGCGCAACCGGCCCGTGGTGTCGCGCGCCCAGGCATGGGCGGCCACGTAGTCCAGCGCACCGTCGTGGTGGCGCTTGAGCTGGCCCAGCAGCACCCGCAGCTTGTCGCTGTTGGTGGTCGCACCCTCCACCTGCAGCTGCGCCAGCCAGAGGTAGAGGTCGCTCGGTATCCGTGCGGAGAGGGGCTCCATCGTGGTGGAGGTGGTGACCATGGCGTCCATCCCGAAGTGGTTTGAATGCGATGGTATTCATATGAATACGTTTGTCAACAGCCAGATGCGCTGTTGGGTTTTTGGAACTGTTTGCAAGGTGGATGGCCTGTGGCCAGGAGGGACAGCCGATTCGCGATAAAAATGGCGGATGAACTCACCGTCCTCGCATTCCCTCTATGCCCAGCGCCGCGCGCGCCTTGCTGCCCAGTTGGGTGCGGGAGGCATTGCCATCGTCCCCACGGCCCCCGAGTACCCGCGCAACCGTGACACCGACTTCCTGTACCGCCACGACAGCTATTTCTACTACCTGACCGGTTTTGCCGAAGCCGGTGCCTGCCTGGTGATCACGGCCGAGGGCAAGAGCACGCTGTTCTGCCGCCCCAAGGACCTGGAGCGCGAGATCTGGGACGGCTACCGCCTGGGCCCGGAGGCGGCGCCTGGTGTGCTCGGGATGGACGCGGCCCATTCCAGCGCTGTGCTCGATGCACAACTGCCCCGCCTGCTCGAGAACCGCCAGAGCGTGTGGTACCCGCACGCCATCCACAACGGCCTGGCCGCGCGCGTGGAAGGCTGGCTCAATGCCGTGCGGGCGCGGGTGCGCTACGGCGCGCAGTGCCCAGCCGTGCAGCAGGACCTGTGCGGGCCGCTCGACGAGATGCGCCTCATCAAGGACGCGCACGAGCAGGACATCATGCGCCGCGCCAGCGAGATCAGCGCCCAGGGCCACATCCGCGCCATGCAGCGCTCGGCCCGCATGCTGCGTGCCGGCGAGGACGTGCGCGAATACCACCTCGACGCCGAGCTGCTGCATGCCTTCCGCGATGGCGGTTCGCAGTACCCGGCCTACGGCTCCATCGTGGCGGCCGGTGCCAACGCCTGCGTGCTGCACTACCGCGCCGATGCCGCTCCCGTGCGCGACGGCGAGCTGGTGCTGATCGATGCCGGCTGCGAGCTCGACGGTTATGCCAGCGACATCACGCGCACCTTTCCGGCCAATGGCCGCTTCACCGGGCCGCAGCGCGCGCTGTACGACCTGGTGTTGGCCAGCCAGGTCGCGGCCGTGGACGCCACCCGTGCCGGCGCCCGCTTCAACGACCCGCACGACGCCACGATCACCGTGCTGGCGCAGGGCTTGCTAGACCTGGGCCTGCTCGACGCCAACAAGGTGGGCACGGTGCAGGACGTGATCTACAAACGCGCCTACTTCCCGTTCTACATGCACCGCACCAGCCATTGGCTGGGCATGGATGTGCATGATTGCGGCAGCTATGTGGAGCCCGGCGAGGCCGAAAAAACCACCGAGCGCAAGGACCCGCTCTCGGGAGAAACCATCCTCAATCGCCCGAGCCGCGTGCTGCAGCCCGGCATGGTGCTGACCATCGAGCCGGGCCTGTACGTGCGCGCGGCCGAGGGCGTGCCCGCGCAGTTCCACGGCATCGGCATCCGCATCGAGGACGATGCCATCGTCACTGCCACCGGTTGTGAGCTGATCACGCGCGGCGTGCCGGTGGATGCGGACGAGATCGAGGCGCTGATGCGCGCTTGATGCTATTTGTACTAGTACAAAACAATACAAACGGGCTCCCCAGGGAGCCCGTTTGTATTGGATGCACATGCCTTTGCGAGAAGGCTTGTGCCTGACCGTGAATTTACATCGAGCCGATTTCGCCCGAAGAAATCTGGCCGGTGCGCACGGCATCAGCGGCGGCGGCACGCACCGCAGCACGGTCAGCCGTCGACTTGTAGGTCACCACACGCGAACCAGCGGGTTCGGTGCTGCGGGTCTGTGCCACGGTGGCGGCTTCAGCAGCCACTTCGGCACGGGTGCGTTGGGTTTCGAACTTGGTGGCGAACTGCGAAGCATCGGCTTCGTCAGCCTGTGCACCGAAGGAAACGAAAGCGGCAACAGCGGCCAGGGAGAGGAAACGTGCGGTCTTGTTCATGGTGATCTCGATTCTTTGTTGGGTTGGATAGGGGGTCAGGTCAGTTCAATCCGGGCGGCTTACAGAGCGCCGATTTCGCCGGAAGAGATCTGGCCGGTGCGCACGGCATCGGCCGCCTGGGCACGCACGGCAGCGCGGTCGGCGGTGGACTTGTACGTCACCACACGCGAACCAGCGGGTTCGATGCTGCGGGTCTGGGCCACGGCCGCGGCTTCAGAAGCCACTTCGGCGCGGGTGCGGTTGGTTTCGAACTTGGTGGCGAATTGCGAAGCATCGGCTTCGTCGGCTTGGGCACCGAAAGAAGCGAAAGCGGCAACAGCGGCGATGGAGAGGAAGCGTGCGGTCGTGTTCATGATGAAATCCTTGGAAGAAAAAAGTGACTCAAAAAAACCGGAGCAAAAACAACTCTGAACCGGGTTCGGTGAGTCGCCTTGCGGGTTCGGCTCATCGATGGGTTGAACTGTACGCCGCAGGTGATCAAAGAAAAACCACCCAGTCGCGAACTGACTGTTCCAGTTTTGGAAACAGTCGGGCGTGTTCGGCAGCCCAGCATTCCTGCGCAGCGCCCAGTCGATTGGCCCGGCCAGCCGGCTGGTAATCGGCATGTAACCGCTTTCGTGTGAAAATTGAAATTCGATTACATAACCGACGAAAGAGACAAGCCCATGCAAACCCGCCGCGCCACCAAGATCGTTGCCACCCTGGGCCCCGCATCGAGCGATCCGCAACTGCTGGAGGCGATGATCCGTGCGGGCGTCAATGTGGTGCGCCTGAACTTCAGCCATGGCAAGGCGCAGGACCACATCGACCGGGCCACCACCGTGCGCGCCGCTGCCCAGCGTGCGGGGCGCGAGGTGGCCATCATGGCCGACCTGCAGGGCCCCAAGATCCGCGTCGGCAAGTTTGCCGAGGGCAAGGTGCATCTGGTGTCGGGCGCCCCGTTCGTGCTCGATGCCTCGCGCACCGAGCCCGGTGACAACGATGGCGTGGGGCTCGACTACAAGGAGCTGCCGCGCGACGTGAAGGCCGGTGACGTGCTGCTGCTCAACGACGGCCTGATCGTGCTCACCGTCGATGCCGTGCGCGGCGAAGAGGTGCTCACCACCGTGAAGATCGGCGGCGAGCTGTCCAACAACAAGGGCATCAACAAGCAGGGCGGCGGCCTCACGGCGCCGGCCCTCACGGCCAAGGACATGGAGGACATCCGCACCGCGATGAGCTTCCAGGCCGACTACGTGGCCGTGAGCTTTCCCAAGAACGCGACCGACATGGAGATGGCGCGCCAGCTGTGCAACGTGGCGGCCTCCGAGTACCGCCACAAGCCGGGCCTGATCGCCAAGATCGAGCGCGCCGAGGCCATCCCGCACCTGGAAGCCATCCTGCGCGTGAGCGACGGTATCATGGTGGCCCGTGGTGACCTGGCCGTGGAAGTCGGCAACGCGGCGGTGCCAGCGCTGCAAAAGAAGATGATCCGCATGGCGCGCGACCTGGACAAGGTCGTGATCACCGCCACGCAGATGATGGAGAGCATGATCACCAACCCCGTGCCCACGCGCGCCGAGGTCAGCGACGTGGCCAACGCCGTGCTCGATGGAACCGATGCCGTGATGCTCAGTGCCGAGACCGCAGCCGGCAAGTACCCGCTGGAAACGGTGATGGAGATGGCTACCATCTGCGCCGCCGCCGAAGCCGCCGAAGACCACCCGCTGGACGCCGACTTCACCGGCCAGACCTTTGGCCGCATCGACCAGTCCATTGCCATGGGCGCGCTGTTCACGGCCCATCACCTGGGCGCCAAGGCCATTGTGGCCATGACCGACAGTGGCGCCACGGCGCTGTGGATGAGCCGCCACCGCATCCACATCCCCATCTACGCCCTCACGCCCAAGGTGGCCACGCAGCGCAAGATGGCCATGTACCGCAATGTGCGCCCGCTGCTGATGGATACCAGCGCTGACCGCGACACCGCGCTGGAGCAGGCCGAAGGCCACCTCAAGACGCGCAATATCGTGCAGAAGGGCGACGTCTACGCCATTACCTGCGGCGAGCCCATGGGTGCGCCGGGTGGCACCAACATGCTGAAGATCTGCCGCGCGAGTTGAGCAGGTCCTGGCGGCAGGCCTCCAGGCCTGCCGCTGCGCTTCACCGTTCGCTCTCGTGGCGTTCCGCGGCCGGCACTCGCGGCAAGAGCGGCCCTTGCTGCAGCAGGGCTGTGCTGCCGATGGCCTCTGTCCGAAAGCCGTCCAGTGCCAGCCCTGCGCGATGGGCGGCCCAGGCGCCCAGCATTCCGGTGAGTGCACCCGCCAGCACGTCGGACGGGAAATGCACGCCCAGGCAGACGCGGCTCCAGGCGATGGCCAGCGCGGCGGTCCATGCCACGCCAGCCGCCCATGGCATCCGGCCCAGTGACAGGGCCGCAGCCAGTGCAAAAGCGCCTGCTGCATGCAGGCTCGGAAAACCCGCCCGGGCGGCGTGATCGATCCATTGCATGCCCAGTCCCAACTGGGCTGGTCGCGGGGCCTGAACGCCATGGCGCAGCGCTTGTGCGCCCACCCACGCCAGCGCCATGCCTGCAAATGCACTCAATACGGCGCGCCGCTGCCGGCCTGTCCCCAGGGCCACGATGGCCGCAAGCCACGCAGCCATGGCCAGTGGCAGTGATTGGGATATCCAGCGGGCAGCCGCCACCACGCCCGCAGGGGTATCCACGCTGGCATTCAGCGACTGGAACAAGTCGAGCTCAAGAGGCAGCATGGGAGGACTCCTCTGCGGGCAATGAGTGAGAGAACTGCAGGCGAGGGCGCAAGCGGGACATTGCCAGGTCGCACAGCCAACCGGTGGTCCAGCACAGCCAGCCCGTCCAAAGGGTGTGGCTCATGAAATGAGCGCCTCTGACCTGCTGGGCCAAACCCAGAATCAGGCCCGCCAGCAGTGAACCGGCCAGCCACCAGCGTGCGGCGGTGGGTTGCTTGCGGCGCAGCGCAAAGTAGCCGCCGACGAATGCAAACCCGGCGGAAGCGTGGCCGGCGGGAAAGCAACGGCCACCGCCCCCGTCGAGTACGCCCCAGGCCCAGTGCGATGCATAGCGCGCGACACCGCCGAACTCGGACAGATCCCAGGGGCAGCTCGTGGCGCTGAGGTTCTTGGCGATGCTGACCACTGCCAGTGCCAGCAGTGCACTGAGGGCCATCTGCAGCCGCTCACTTGCGTCGATGCGCCGCAGTACGCCCCTGGGCCACCACACACTCAACGCCAGCAGCACCACCAGCACCCAGCCCAGGCGGCGTGCGCCTTCATGGAGCACGTGCACGAAGAACCACTGGTCGCGCCAGGGGAAACCTGTGGAGTCGCCAAAGGCATGCGCCAGCGTGAGATCCTGCCCCAGCACATCCCATGCGGCCACGCCAACCAGCAGGGCAAGAGTCCACATGAATGCGTTGCGCTGAAGCGAGGAGGCGGTGCGATGGGATGGGGTGGGGGCGGCTTGCATGGCGTGGAACATAAAAGCCGGCACTTAACCCCGTCTTAATGCCCTGGCGGTGGCCGCCTGGCCCGGCGACAATGGGCCCATGCGAATACTCGTGGTCGAAGACGATGCCGGCATTGCCAGTGGCCTGCGCACCAACCTGCTGCAGCGCGGCTATGCAGTGGACGTGTGCGATGGTGTGGCCGGAGCCTGGGCGGCGCTGCGTGCGGAGCGTTTTGATGCGGTGCTCCTGGACCTGGGGCTTGCCGATGGCGATGGCAGCGATCTGCTGCGCCGCCTGCGCCTGAGTCCGGCGCCTGGTGCGTCCTCTACCCCTGTACTTCCGGACCCGGCCACGCCGGTGCTCATCGTCACCGCACGCGACCAGATCTACCAGCGCATCGCAGGGCTGGACCAGGGTGCGGACGACTACCTGGTCAAGCCCTTCGACGTGGATGAGCTGGATGCGCGCCTGCGCGCCTTGTTGCGCCGTGCAGCGGGCAGGGCGTCGCCGACCGTCCGGTATGGTGACATCGAGCTCGATCCGGCTGCCCGCACGATCCGCCAGTCGGGCAAGCCGGTGGACGTATCGCCCAGGGCGTTTTCGGTGCTGCAGGTGCTGCTGGACGCCAAGGGGCGCGTCCTGTCGCGCCAGCAAATCGAAGAGCGGCTGTATGGCTGGGATGCGGCGATCGAGAGCAATGCGGTGGAGGTCCATATCCACCACCTGCGCCGCAAGCTGGGCAGTGATTGCATCCAGACCATGCGGGGGGTCGGTTACTTCATGCCCCAGGAGGAGCCATGAGCGGCGCGCCGGGCCGCGCAGAGCCAGCAGGTACCGCGTTGCGCGGTGCAGTGACCCCTGCCCTGATCCAGGGGCCAAGGTCCAGGCGGTCCTCGTTGACACGGCAGTTGTTGCTGTGGTCGCTGGGTGCTCTGGCGCTGGTGTGGGGCAGCTTCGTGTATCTGGGCTACCAGACCGGTGTCCACGAAGCCGATGAGCTGACCGACGGCCACCTGGCCAGCGTGGCGGCGCTGTTGCTCAACCTGCGCGCCACCGAGGCCGTGGCCGGGCCTCAGATGACCGAGCGGACGGCCACGCCGTGGCTCAAGGCCCATGACTACCAGCAGTCGATCAGCGTCGTGCAGTGGGACGCGCAGGGGCGGCTGCTGGCCTTGAGCGGTAGCGCGCCCGAGCCCCCCTTCAGCGCCAGCGAGGGTTTTGCCAATCTCACCCTGGGAGCCAAGGCGTCCATGTGGCGCAGTTTTTCACAGTGGGATGCGGCCAAGGATCGGAAGATCATGGTGCTGCTGGAATTGCGCGAGCGGGACGAACTGGCGCAGGACATTGCCGAGCAAATGGTCGAGCCAGGGCTGTGGTTGTTGCCGGTCGTGGCCATTGCGCTGGGGCTGGCGATCCGCAGGGGCCTGCGGCCGTTGTACGACCTCTCGCGGGATGTCGCGGTGCTCGACCCCGCGAGTGCCGGGCGCCTGACCACGCGCCATGCATGGAGCGAGTTCGAGTCGGTGGTGGCCTCCATCAACACCTTGCTGGAACGCCAGCAGGCCATGCTGGCGCGCGAGCGCCGCTTGGCCAACGAGGTGGCGCATGAGCTGCGCACGCCCCTGTCGTCGATTGCGCTGCAGGCCGGCGCCCTCGGCAAGGGACTCGACGCGGACGGACAGGCGCAGGCCGTGGCGCGCATCGGGCAGGACGCCCTGCGCGCCGGCCATGTGCTCAATCAGTTGCTGGCACTGGCACGTGCCAGCCGGGCCGAACTGCACGACGCCAAGGCGCCGCTGGATCTGGCCGCCATTGGCCGGGCGGTGTGCGCCGACTACGCCCAGGCCGCCTGGCAGCGGGGCGACGAGATCGCACTGGCCGGGCCGGAGCAGGTGGCCGTGCTGGGCCATTCCGTGCTGCTCGACCTGGCGCTGCGCAACCTGCTGGAGAACGCCCTCAAGCACACCCCCGAGGGCACACGCATCGCTGTGCAGATGGGGTTTACCGATTCCGGCGCCGCATGGTTCCAGGTCTGTGACGACGGTGTCAGCGGCCCAGGGTCTCAGCGTGCTGTGCGACCGGCGGACAGCCTGCACCTGGGGCACGAGATCGTACGCCGGGTGGCTGAAGCACACGGCGCGCATTTCGGGCCTGCACCGGCTCCTGCGCCCTTTACCACCTGCTACCGGCTGGAATTCGCCGCAACGCCGGTGGCGACGGCCGGGTAAAATCAGGGTTACCAAGCGGTTACCACCGCCAACTGCCTGTATCCATGGCGCCCCATCAACCCTGAACGGACCTCACGACCATGCCCCTCGTCTCGATGCGCGAACTGCTCGACCACGCCGCTGCCAACAGCTACGGCATCCCCGCCTTCAACGTCAACAACCTGGAACAGGTCCAGGCCGTGATGGCGGCCGCCGACGAGGTGGGTGCACCAGTGATCCTGCAGGCCAGCGCAGGCGCACGCAAGTACGCCGGCGAGCCCTTCATCAAGCACCTGATCCAGGCCGCCGTCGAAGCCTTCCCGCACATTCCCCTGGTGATGCACCAGGACCACGGCACCTCGCCCAAGATCTGCGCGGGCGCCATCGACCTGGGATTCGGCTCGGTGATGATGGACGGCTCGCTGATGGAAGACGGCAAGACCCCCTCGTCTTTTGAATACAACATGGAAGTGACCCGCAAGGTGGTCGACATGGCGCACAAGGTCGGCGTCACCGTGGAAGGCGAACTGGGCTGCCTGGGCAACCTGGAAACCGGTGAAGCCGGAGAGGAAGACGGCATCGGCGCCGAAGGCAAGCTCGACCACAGCCAGATGCTGACCGACCCCGAGGAAGCCGCCGTGTTCGTGAAGGCCACGCAGCTCGACGCCCTGGCCATTGCCATCGGCACCAGCCATGGCGCCTACAAGTTCAGCCGCAAGCCCACGGGCGACATCCTGGCCATCAGCCGCGTCAAGGAAATCCACAAGCGCATTCCCAACACCCACCTGGTGATGCACGGCTCCTCCTCGGTGCCTGCCGAGCTGTTGGCCATCATCAACCAGTACGGCGGCAAGATGAAGGAGACCTACGGCGTGCCGGTCGAGGAGATCCAGGAGGCCATCAAGTACGGCGTGCGCAAGATCAACATCGACACCGACATCCGCCTGGCCATGACCGGTGCGGTGCGCAAGTTCCTGGCCGAAAACCCCGACAAGTTCGACGCGCGCGAATGGCTCAAGCCCGCACGCGAAGCCGCCAAGCAGGTCTGCAAGGCCCGCTACCTCGAATTCGGCTGCGAAGGCCAGGGTTCCAAGATCAAGGGCCTGAGCCTGCAGCAGGTGGCCCAGCAGTACGCCGCCGGCACACTGGCCCAGGTCGTGCACTGACCCGGTTCCGCCCCCGCAAAGCCCGCCAGCCATGCGCTCGCGGGCTTTTTTCTTGCCCGAAGTGTCTCCTTTGCGATGGGGAGTTCTCTCTACATCAGGCGAAAGCGGCGGGCATCAAAGTTTCTTCATGTAAGCTCATGGTCAGCAAGTAAGTAATTCCACTGACCTTACCCCTGAGCAAGGAGACGACATGCTGATTGGTGTGCCTGCAGAGTCCATGGCCGGAGAGACCCGGGTCGCGGTGACGCCCGAGACGGTCAAGAAACTCAAGGCCCAGGGCCATACCCTGCGCATCGAGGCCGGTGCCGGCATTGCCGCCAGCGTCACCGACGCAGCCTACGAGGCCGCCGGTGCCGAGATCACCGATGCCGCTGGCGCCTGGGGCGCCGACCTGCTGCTCAAGGTGCGCTGCCCGTCCGAGGCCGAAGCACCGCGCCTGCGTGCTGGCACCACCGTGGTAGGCATGCTCAACCCCTTCGATGCCGCCGGCCTGCAGCGGCTGGCCACGGCCGGCGTGACGGCCTATGCGCTCGAAGCCGCGCCGCGCACCACGCGCGCCCAGAGCATGGACGTGCTGTCCTCGCAGGCCAACATCGCCGGCTACAAGGCCGTGATGATCGCCGCCGACCGCTACCAGCGCTTCTTCCCCATGCTCATGACCGCCGCCGGCACCGTGAAGGCCGCGCGCGTGGTGATCCTGGGCGTGGGCGTGGCCGGCCTGCAGGCCATTGCCACGGCCAAGCGCCTGGGCGCCGTGATCGAGGCGTCGGACGTGCGCCCCAGCGTCAAGGAGCAGGTCGAATCGCTGGGTGGCAAGTTCATCGACGTGCCCTACGAGACCCAGGAAGAAAAGGACGCCGCCGAAGGCGTGGGCGGCTATGCCCGCCCCATGCCGCAAAGCTGGCTCGACCGCCAGAAGGCCGAGGTGGCCAAGCGCGTGGCCCAGGCCGACGTGGTCATCACCACCGCCCTGATCCCCGGGCGCGCAGCCCCCGTGCTGGTGACCGAGGAGATGGTCCAGTCGATGAAGGCCGGCTCGGTTATTGTCGACATCGCCGCACCCCAGGGTGGCAATTGCCCGCTCACCGAGCCTGGCAAGACGGTGGTCAAGCACGGCGTGACGCTGGTGGGCGAGACCAATCTGCCGGCCCTGGTGGCGGCCGATGCCTCGTCGCTGTACGCACGCAATGTGCTCGACTTCCTCAAGCTCATCATCAACAAGGAAGGTGCCCTGCACATGGACCTGCAGGACGACATCGTGGCCGCCTGCCTGATGGCCCACGAAGGCACGGTGAAGCGCGCATGAGGCACCTGTTGTCCCGCCTGCTGGCTGCCGCGCTGGCACTGGCCGTTCTTTCCGCCTGTGCCCCCATGCCCGCCGGCCCGGCCGAGTTCAGCGCCGGGCGTACGCGCGTGGTGCTGCCCTCCTCGGCCTGGGAAGACTTGGGCAGCTTCGACGAGACCCTCCTGGCACTGCCGCCGCCCGCCCACGTGCCCTTGCAGACCCGTGCCGTGGCACTGCGCGGTGCCCGCAACGAAGTGCTGGCGGTGATGCTGGTGCAATCCCACCAGCGCAGCGACCCGCGCGACCGCACCCTGTGGACGGCTTCCTGCAGCCAGGAGCAGGGCCTGTGGGTGCAGGACGCCGCTGCGGGCAGCCCCGTGCGCGTGGACTGCCTGCGCTTCAAGCGCTGGGCCCACACCAGTGACCGCTTCATGGAAAAGGCCCACCCTGGCCTGGTCCGCTGGGTGAATGAGCGGGGCGCCGCGCTGGCGCAGCCCTACTCGCACCTGAACTACCGCTATGCCACCGAGGGCGGCGCCTACATCGAGGTGAATGCCCTGGTGGACTTGCGCCTGCTGAAGCTGCCGGCAGGCAACACGCCCGATTACCTGCGCGCTGGCATGCCGGCCGAGGCATGGAGCCAGCAGATGGCCCGCGCCGCACGCGTGAGCGTCGGCATGATGGATGGATTCCTGGCAGTGCCGCCTTTCCCCGCTGCACTGCCCCAATAAAAAAGCCAAGGGAGGCACGGAACATGGGGATCATTCTGCAAATCCTGGGCCTGGTCATCACCTTCACGATGGCCATGGAGGCCCTGCGGCGCTTCGGCATCGACGTGGGCTGGCTCAACCCGCTGACTTTCTTCCACCGGCGCGCCTGGCGCAAGAAGGTGATGACACCACCGCTCTACGCGCTCGACCACCCGGTCGACGTGGTCGCCGTGCTGGCCCTGGCCACCGTGCAGACCACCGGCGCCATCACCGTGCAGCAAAAGACCGGTGTGCAGGCGCTGCTGCGCGACCACCTGGCGCTGACCGATGGCGATGCCGGCAACCTCTGGGTGGCCAGCGCGCACCTGCTGCGCAACCGCGCCCTGGCGCTCTCCGAGCTGCCCGAGGTGCTGGCGCGCAGCGCCGACAAGTTCACCGATTACCACGTGCAAACGCTCAAGACCGTGATGCGATCGGCAGCTCTGATCGAGCCGCCCATCAACGCGGCCCAGCAGCAGCTGATCGACGCTGTGGATGCCTATTTCGCCAAGAAGAATGCCGCCAAAGGCCCCTGGTCTGCCGGAACCTAACGCCAATTGAAGGACACATTTCCATGGATGCCGTCTCTCCCACACTCATCAACCTCATCATCTTCGTGCTGGCCATCTACGTGGGCTACCACGTGGTCTGGACGGTGACGCCCGCGCTGCACACGCCCCTGATGGCGGTGACCAACGCCATCTCCGCCATCGTCATCGTGGGCGCCATGCTGGCCGCTGCACTCACCGAGACCACGTTGGGCAAGAGCATGGGCGTGCTGGCCGTGGCGCTGGCCGCGGTCAACGTGTTCGGCGGCTTCCTCGTGACGCGCCGCATGCTCGAGATGTTCAAGAAGAAGGAAAAGAAAGCCGCCCCCAAGGCTGAAGGAGGCCAGGCATGAGCATGAACCTCGTCACGCTGCTGTACCTGGTGGCCAGCGTCTGCTTCATCCAGGCGCTCAAGGGACTCTCGCACCCCACTACCTCGATCCGCGGCAATGTCTTCGGCATGACGGGCATGGCGATCGCCGTGCTCACCACCGCCGCGCTCATCGTGGAGCTGTCGGGCGGCAAGGCGCAAGGCATGGTCTATGTGCTCGGCGCCCTGGTGGTCGGCGGCGCGGCCGGCGCCATCATGGCCAACCGGGTCGAGATGACCAAGATGCCCGAGCTCGTGGCCTTCATGCACAGCATGATCGGCCTGGCAGCGGTGTGCATCGCGGTGGCCGTGGTGGCCGAGCCCTGGGCTTTCTCCATCGTGCCCAAGGATGCGCCCATCCCCGGCGGCAACCGCATCGAGCTGGCCCTGGGGGCCTTCATCGGCGCGGTCACCTTCAGCGGCTCGGTCATTGCCTTTGGCAAGCTCTCGGGCAAGTACAAGTTCCGCCTGTTCCAGGGCGCGCCGGTGCAGTTCCCGGGGCAGCACAAGCTCAACCTGGTGCTGGGCCTGGCCGTGCTGTTCTTCTGCTTCGGCTTCTGGCACTCGCAAAGCTGGCTCGACATCGTGCTGGTGATCGCGCTCGGCTTCATTCTGGGCGTGCTGATCATCATCCCCATTGGCGGTGCCGACATGCCGGTGGTGGTCTCCATGCTCAACAGCTACTCGGGCTGGGCGGCGGCGGGCATCGGCTTCTCGCTCAACAACTCGATGCTGATCATCGCCGGCTCGCTGGTGGGCAGCTCAGGCGCGATCTTGAGCTACATCATGTGCAAGGCCATGAACCGCTCGTTCTTCAACGTGATCCTGGGCGGCTTTGGCGGCGACACCGCCACTGCAGCGGGCGGAGCCAAGGAGCAGCGCCCGGTCAAGAGCGGCAGCGCCGACGACGCGGCTTTCGTACTGGGCAATGCCGAGACCGTGGTCATCGTGCCCGGCTATGGCCTGGCCGTGGCGCGTGCCCAGCATGCGGTCAAGGAACTGGCCGCCAAGCTTACCGAGAGGGGCGTGACGGTGAAGTACGCCATCCACCCCGTGGCCGGACGCATGCCCGGCCACATGAACGTGCTGCTGGCCGAGGCCGAGGTGCCCTACGACCAGGTGTTCGAGATGGAGGACATCAATGGCGAGTTCGGCCAGGCCGACGTGGCCATCATCCTCGGTGCCAACGACGTGGTGAACCCCGCCGCCCACACCAAGGGCAGCCCGATCTACGGCATGCCCATCCTGGAGGCCTACAAGGCCAAGACCGTGATCGTGAACAAGCGCTCCATGGCCGCAGGCTATGCCGGCCTGGACAACGAGCTGTTCTACATGGACAAGACCATGATGGTCTTCGGCGATGCCAAGAAGGTCGTCGAGGACATCGGCAAGGCCATCGAGTAAGCCCATCGAGCAGTCCTCCCCGCGGCGAAAGACCCTTCGGGTGCTACGGCAAAAGCCCTGCTGCCTAGGGGAAACTAACCACCCACGGAAACCGCACCGGCAGAGACAATGCCGGGGTTCCATTGCAATGAGAAGTTTGGAGAGACACGCACCATGACCGACCGCCCCTGGCTGGCCGCCTATCCGCAAGGCGTTCCCGCCGATATCGATACCACGCAGTACCCCTCGCTCGTCGCGCTGATGGACGAGGCGTTCAGCAAGTACGCCAGCCGTGTGGCCTACAGCTTCATGGGCAAGGACGTGAGCTACGCCCAGACCGACTCGCTGAGCGCGGCCTTTGCGGCCTACCTGCAGGGCCTGGGCCTGGTCAAGGGCGACCGCGTCGCCATCATGATGCCCAATGTGCCGCAGTATCCCGTGACGGTAGCGGCTATCCTGCGTGCCGGCTTCGTGGTGGTCAACGTGAACCCGCTGTACACCCCGCGCGAACTGGAACACCAGCTCAAGGACTCGGGCGCCAAGGCCATCGTCATCATCGAGAACTTTGCCAGCACGCTGCAGCAGTGCATCGCCAACACCCCCGTCAAGCACGTGGTGCTGGCGGCCATGGGCGACCAGCTGGGCCTGCTCAAGGGCACGCTGGTGAACTACGTGGTGCGCAACGTCAAGAAGATGGTGCCCACCTATGACCTGCCCGGCGCCGTGCGCTTCAACGACGCGGTGGCCCGCGGTACGCGCGGCAGCTTCAAGAAGCCCGACATCCGCCCCGACGACATCGCCCTCTTGCAGTACACCGGCGGCACCACCGGCGTGAGCAAGGGCGCCGTGCTGCTGCACCGCAACGTGCTCGCCAACGTGCTGCAGTCCGAGGCCTGGAACGCACCCGTGATGGCCAAGGTGCCCTCGGGCGAGCAGCCCACCAGCGTCTGCGCGCTGCCGCTGTACCACATCTTCGCGTTCACCGTGAACATGATGCTGTCCATGCGCACGGGTGGCAAGACCATCCTGATCCCCAACCCGCGCGACCTGCCCGCCGTGCTCAAGGAACTGTCCAAGCACACCTTCCACAGCTTCCCGGCCGTGAACACGCTGTTCAATGGCCTGGCCAACCACCCCGACTTCAACACCGTCAACTGGAAGAACCTCAAGGTCTCGGTGGGCGGTGGCATGGCGGTACAGGGCGCCGTGGCCAAGCTGTGGCTTGAAAAGACCGGCTGCCCCATCTGCGAGGGCTACGGCCTGTCGGAAACCAGCCCCTCGGCCAGCTGCAACCCCGTGACGGCCAAGGAATACACCGGCACCATTGGCGTTCCGATTCCCGGCACGTCGATGAAGCTGCTGGACGACGAAGGCAACGAGGTCACCACGCTGGGCCATCCCGGCGAGATCGCCATCAAGGGCCCACAGGTGATGGCCGGTTACTGGCAGCGCCCTGACGAGACCGCCAAGGTCATGACGGACGACGGCTACTTCAAGTCCGGCGACATCGGCATCATGGATGAGCGCGGCTACTTCAAGATCGTGGACCGCAAGAAGGACATGGTGCTGGTCAGCGGCTTCAACGTCTACCCCAACGAGGTCGAGGAAGTGGTCGCCAACTGCCCCGGCGTGCTCGAATGCGCCGTGGTCGGCGTGCCCGACGAGAAGACCGGCGAGGCCGTCAAGCTGGTCATCGTGAAGAAGGACCCGGGGCTCACCGAGGCCCAGGTCAAGGAGTACTGCAAGGCCAACCTCACGGGCTACAAGCAGCCGCGCGTGATCGAGTTCCGCACCGAGCTGCCCAAGACCCCCGTGGGCAAGATCCTGCGCCGCGAGCTGCGCGACAAGAAGTAGCAGGCAACCACCTTCGGGTGCCGCGATCCGGTACACCTGGAGCGAGTGGTTCCAAAAGGGCCCGCGGCTGGAATAATCGCACCAGCCGCCGGCCTTTTTTCTTTTTGCCCGAAGTTCCATGACCACAGCCATCCTCAGTGCCTTGCCCGAAGAGCAGGCCAGCCTCGTCGCCCGGCTCGAGCGCGCGCAGCGGCTTACCCATGCCGGCCGCTCCTTCTGGCGGGGCGAGATGTGCGACCGGCCCGTGGTGCTGGCGCTCTCGGGCATCGGCAAGGTGGCCGCTGCGACCACGGCCACTGCCCTCATCGAGCATTTCGGCGTGGCGCGCATCGTCTTCACCGGCGTGGCCGGCGGCCTGGGGGATGGTGTGAACGTGGGCGACGTGGTGGTGGCCCAGGCTTTCCTGCAGCACGACATGGACGCCTCGCCGCTGTTCCCGCGTTGGGAGCTGCCTGGCTATGCGCGCACGCGGCTGGACTGCGATGCGCACCTGTCCACCCTGCTGCGGGACGCGGCCCGTAACTGCCTGTCCGGCGCCGGCCGCCTGCCGGGCCTGGATGATGGGGCGCACCGCGTGCACCACGGCCTGGTCGCCAGCGGCGACCGCTTCGTCTCCAGCGCCCAGGAAGCCCGGCAATTGCGCGAAGGCCTGGGCCTGGCTGGCCACAACGCACTCGCCGTCGAAATGGAAGGCGCCGCCGTGGCCCAGGTCTGCCTGGACTACGCGATCCCCTTCGCCGCCATCCGCACCATCTCCGACCGCGCCGACGACACCGCCCACGTCGACTTCGCCCACTTCGTCCAGACCGTCGCCAGCCGCTATGCAGAGCACATGACGCAGGCTCTGATGCGAGTGCTGTGACCTGATAGATCCACGGGAGCAGGCGTTGATTCAACCACTGCTCGGTCGCACCAAGGCGCGCAGCGCCTGAAGTGCAAATACCAGCGCCACCGTGGATCCGGCTTTGCCGGTCCACCGGAGGCGTCCCCCCTCGGGGGGGAAAGCGCGCAGCGCCACAGGGGGGCTACTTCAACCAGCCCCGCCTGCGGAAATACCACATGGGCACCACCGCGCTCGCCACCATCAGTGCAATGCCATAGGCATAGCCGTAGGTCCACGTAAGCTCGGGCATGAATTGGAAGTTCATGCCGTAGACGCTGGCGATCAGCGTGGGTGGCAGCAGTGCCACGCTGGCCACCGAGAAGATCTTGATGATCTTGTTCTGGTTGATATTGATGAAACCGACCGTGGCGTCCATCAAGAAGTTGATCTTGTCGAACAGGAAAGCCGTGTGGTTGTCCAGCGACTCGATGTCGCGCAGGATCTGGCGCGCCTCCTCGAACTGCTCGGAGTTGAGCATCTTGCTGCGCATCATGAAGCTCACCGCCCGGCGGGTGTCCATCACGTTGCGGCGGATGCGGCCGTTCAAGTCTTCCTGGCGTGCGATGGCGGCCAGCACCTCGCCGGCACGGGTATCGGTCACATCGCCGGCCAGCACCTGCTTGCTCACCGCTTCGAGCTCGTCGTAGATGTTCTCCAGCGTGTCGGCCGAGTATTCGGCATCCGCGTCGAACAGCTTGAGCAGCACCTCCTTGGCGTCCTCGATGAGGCCCGGCGCGCGGCGCGCACGCATGCGCAGCAGGCGAAAGACGGGCACGTCCTCGTCGTGGATGGAGAACAGCACGCCCCGGCTCTTGAGGTTGGCGTTGTGCTGGTTCAGGATGAAGGCCACGCGCACCGAGCGCGGGTTCTCGTCGTCGTCGATCAGGAAGTCGCTGCGGATGTGCAGCTCGCCGTTGTCTTCCTCGTAGAAGCGGGCGGACTCCTCGATGTCCTCGTCCATCGCATCCTCGGGGATGGACAGGCCATAGTGCTGCTTGATCCAGCGCTTCTCTTCGAGCGTGGGGGCTTCCAGGTCCACCCAGATCGGCTGGAACCTGGCGAGCTCTTCCAGAGATTCGATCTCTTCCTGGAACAGCCGGCCATTGGCAAGCGTAAAGATGTTGAGCATGGGCTCACTCCCTTGGTAATTGGCGTCTGCGGTGGGGGTTCAGGGGTTGCTTTCAACCCCACGGCAGGCCGGGGAGCTGAAAGCTACCAACTCGGGTAGGTTTCCAAGGAGCTTTCTCCGTTAAAAAATGCAAGCGCCGGATTATCGCACCGGGCAACCGGTGTGTCTGTGACAGGGCCTGCGGGTGGGCCCGCCACCTCGGCTTCAGGGGGTGGCAGCCGCCCGCACGGTGGCCAGTGCCCGACAGAGGTCGGCCCAGGCGGCGGCCTTGTTGTCCTGCGAGCGCAGCAGGAAAGCCGGGTCGTAGGTGACCACGGCCGGGCAGCCCGCCAGGGTGTGCGGCCCTGCGCGCATGCGGCCCAGGGGCTCGGTGCTGGCCAGCGCGGCCCGGGCGGCCACATGGCCGAGCACCAGCACCATGGCCGGGCGCAGCGTGGCGACGGCCTCGGCCAGTTGCCCCGCCACGTCGGCATCGCTGCCACTGCCATCCTGGCCACCGGGTGCCGCGCGCTGCAGTGCCGCGAGGAACACCCGGGGGTGGCGGTGCAGTTGCATGGCACGCAGCATGTTGTCCAGCAGCTTGCCGGCATCACCCGACAGCGGCTCTGCGGGGTGGGGGATTTCGGCCACGATGAGCCAGCCGCTGCCCAGGCCTGCCGGCGTGCGCGCCGGGTCTGCCGTGGGGTACAGCGCCTGGGGCGCGTGGAGCGAGAGGCCGGTGGCCGCTGCCGCAGCGGCCGGGGGCACCGGTGTGCTGGCTGCGGGTGCGCGTGGCGCTGCCGGTGCGGAGATGTTCGCCTGCGCTGGCTGGGGTGCGGCAGGCGCCTGCGGGGCGGGGCGTGCTGCCGTGGCCACTGCGCCATCGTGCACCGGCACGGCACGGGCGGCCGGGGCAGCCACGAGGGCCGCGGCGGGCGGGGCCGCAGTGGCCTCGCCGGGGGCCCACACGGTCACCCCCATCTCCTGCAGCATGGCGCGCTGGCGCGCATCGAGGGAAAGGCTCATGGGGTGGTTCTCACAATGGCAGGCTCATGACCACCGCGTCCTCGCGCTGGCCATGGTGGGCCGGGTAGTAGCGCTTGCGCTCGCCCACGCGGCGAAAGCCATGGGTTTCATAGATCTGCTGGGCACGCAGGTTGCTCACGCGCACCTCCAGCCACAGCCACTGGGCGCCCTTGCCGCGCGACCACAGGGCGAGTGCGTCCAGCAGCACGCGCGCCCAGCCCTGGCGCTGGAATTCAGGGGCGACGGTGAGGTTCAGCAGGTGCACCTCGTCCACCCCCATCATGGCCACGAAGTAGCCCAGCAACTGGTCGCCGCCCATCAGCAACTGGCACTCGTAGCGCGAGGCCATGGCATCGATGAAGTTGCCCCGCGTCCAGGGGTGGGTGTAGGCGCGCTGCTCCACCTCCAGCACGGCATCGAGCTGTGACAGCGTGAGGGCTTGCAGGCGCGCCTCGGGGGCATCCGCAGACGGGGTGGGTACGGCGCTCATGGGGGAAGTCGTTGGTTCAGGGGTTGGTCGGAGCCGCCGCCTGGGCAGCGCGCAACGCGTCCCGCTCGGCCGTGGTTTTCGCCACTTTATCGCGGATATAGCGCGGCAGGGCATCGCTGGCGGGCACAGCCCCCCCTGCGGCCAGCAGGGCCGGCGCCAGGCGCAGCAGCGCGGTGGCCGTGGGCAGGGCCCGCACATGCGTGGCCAGGGGCGCCAGGCGCTCGCCATAGGGGGCGTGCGCATTGCCGGCCACGCTCCAGCCGGCAGGCACTTGCACGGTCTCGGGCGCTCCCAGGCCGAAGTCCGCATCGGCCAGCCAGCGGTTCTCGGTGGGCAGCCATTTGCAGCGGGCGCTGTAGACCTCGTCCATGCGTGCATCGAGCACGGCCACCACCTGGCTGCAGCCATGCTGGTGGCGCGCCTCTTCGGCCACGGCCAGCAAGGTGTCCACCGGCAGCACGGGCACACCAGCGCCGCCGCGCGCCCCGAAGGCCAGGCCCTGGGCCACGGCGCAGGCCGTGCGCAACCCTGTGAACGAACCAGGGCCGCGGCCGAACACGATAGCGTCCAGCGTGGCGAACGACAAGCCGGCCTCTGCCAGCAGGCGGTTGATGGCCGGAATCAGCGTGGCCGAGGCCTGGGAGCCGCCAGGGCCCGTGTGCTCGCGCACCACGTCCCCGTGCTGCACGGAAATGGACAGGATATCGGTGCTGGTATCGAAGGCAAGCAGGTTCATGGCAGTGGCGGGCGGGGACATCAGGCTGCGGATTTTGGCGAAGAGGGTGGCAGGGCGGCGGGCGCGGGGCTCTTGCGCAGCACGCCCAGCAGGATACCCGTGGTCACGAGCGCCAGGCCCGCGCCCAGGTTCCAGTGCAGGGGTTCGCCCAGCAGAAGCACCGCACCGATGGCCGACAGCCCGGGCACCAGCGCCGTGATCATGGTGCTGCGCACGGGGCCGTAGTGCTGGATCATGCGCGTGAACGCAATCCCCGAGATGACCACCGAGCCACCGCCCTGGAAGACCAGCTGGAACAGGATTTCGCGCCACGGCGCCTGCCCCAGGTGGCTGGAGACCGTGCCCAGCGCCACCAGCACCCCATAGACCGGCACGTACACCAGCAGCGCAAAGGCCGTGATGGCGATGGTGGCCTGCACCGCATCCACGGCGAGGCGCCGGGCCTGCACGCTGTAGGCGGCCCAACTGGCGGCGGCGAGCATGAACAGCACATCGCCCTTCCACACATCCCCGCCCGCGAAGCCGGCCAGCAGGCTGCGCCCGCCCACCAGCAGGTCGCCGGCCACGATGAGCGCCAGGCCCGCCGCGCGCAGGGGCGTGATTCGGTCGTGCAGCACGACCACCGCCAGCAAGGCTGTCCACAGGGGCAGGCTGCCGGGCATGAGCACGGCGGCGTGGGTGGCCGGGGCGTGAAAAAAGCCGGCGTAGGCCAGCACCGCGTACAGCACCCCGCCGAAGATGCCCAGCAAAGCCGTGGTGGTCAGCGGCAACGGCGAGATGCCGGCCAGGCTGGAGGCGGGGGCGCTGGCACCCAGCAGCGCACGGCGCCGGCGCACCAGCCACCAGCCCCAGGGCACCAGCACCAGGCTGGCTCCCACAATGCGCAGCAGCGTGATGTCCAGGGGGGTGAGGGTGCGCTGCGCCGAGGCGCGGGCGATGACGATGAAGCTGGTCCAGAGGGTGACGGTGACCAGGGCCGCCAGCAGGCCCTTGGCCCGGGGAGAAAAGCGCATCGGGGGATTATCGGCGGGCCGGGCAGGCCTTGCCGGTGGTGGGCGATAGACTCCCCGTCCATGTTGTCCGTACGTCCGTTGACCCGCTTGCCCTTGCCAACCTTCACGCCAGCGTGGCGCCTTGCCGCCCCGCTGGCCGTGCTATGGTGCCTGGCGCTTCCCGGCGCCCATGCCCAGGCGCCCACCCCCTCGCCCCTGCCGCCCGAGGTGGAGGCCGCGCTCTCCCGTGCCCGCCTGCCGCGCGAGGCGCTCTCGGTGCTGGTGGTCGACGCCCAGGGCGGTGCGCGGCAGGCGCCTCGGCTGGCGCACCGCGCCCAGGTGCCCATGAACCCGGCCTCGGTGATGAAGCTGGTCACCACCTATGCGGCGCTCGACCAGCTCGGCCCGGCCTATGCCTGGAACACCCCCGTCTACGTGCAGGGCACGGTGCAGGACGGCAGCCTGCGCGGCAACGTCTACATCCAGGGCCAGGGCGATCCCAAGCTGGTGATGGAACGGCTGTGGCTGCTGCTGCGCCGCCTGCAGGGCCAGGGCATCCAGGTCATCGTGGGCGACATCGTGCTCGACCGCTCCGCCTTCGACGTGCCCGAGCAGGACCCCGGCACCTTCGACAACGAACCCCTGCGGCCCTACAACGCCTCGCCCGATGCGCTGCTGGTGAACTACAAGTCGCAGGTGATGACCTTCGTGCCGGACGTGGCCGCAGGCCTGGCTCGCATCCAGTACGACCCGCCGATGGCCGGCGTGCAGCGCCAGGCTTTCGTGGCGCTGGCCGCCCCCGGGGCGGACTGCGGCGACTGGCGCGGCGCCCTGCGCGCTGAGCTTTCCGACCCGGCGCGCATTGCCTTCCAGGGCGTGTTCCCGGCCAGCTGCGGCGAGCGCGTGTGGCCCATCGCCCCGGCCGATCCGCGCGGTTTTGCGGCGCGCGCGGTGGAGGGCATGTGGCGCGAACTGGGCGGCAAGCTCACGGGCAGCGTGCGCGACGGCAAGGTGCCGGCCGGGCTGAAACCCGTCTTCGTGGCCACCTCGCCCGCCCTGGCCGAGGTGGTGCGCGACGTCAACAAGTACAGCAACAACGTCATGGCGCAGCAGGTGTTCCTCACGCTGGCGCTCGGGAACAAGGGCGCTCCTGCCACGTTCGATGGTGCACGCGAGGCCCTGCGCCGCTGGTGGCAGCTGCGCCTTGGCGATACCGACCAGCCCGTGGCCGACAACGGCGCCGGCCTCTCCCGCGATGCGCGCATCACCGCTCAGGGCCTGGCGCGCATGCTGCAATCGGCCTGGGCCTCGCCGGTCATGCCCGAGCTGGTGTCCTCCCTGCCCATCGCCGGGGTGGACGGGACCCTGCGCCGCAGCCAGGCCCGTGGCGCGGCCCACCTCAAGACCGGCAGCCTGCGCGACGTGATGGCCATTGCCGGCTACGTGGATGGCGCCAGTGGCCGGCGCTACGTGCTGGTGGCCATGGTCAACCACGCCAACGCCGCGGCCGCCCGCCCGGTGCTCGATGCGCTGACCGACTGGGCCGCGCGCGACCAGTAGGGCGCAGGCGCGCGCGGCAGGCAGCTGTCGCCCAGGCGTCCTGGGGCACTCGTATTCCCTAATGGTCGCTAGGGCGCAGGTGCGCGCACGATGCTGCGTTACCATCCGCCGACATAGCCCACATAGAGAGAGGATTGCGACCATGAAGTACTTTCGCCTGACCTGTATCGCCGCCGTAGCGGCACTGCTCGCCGCTTGCGGAGGCTCCGACGACGCCGGACGCGGCGACCTGGTGGAGCTCCCCGTCACCCTGACCACTTTGACGGCCGACCAGATCGATGCGGGCACCACGTCCAGCGGCCTCCGGGCCCTTGCCGGCAAGGCACGGTGCGACGTGAAGGTCGTGGCGCTCAACTACTACACGGCAGGCGCCAAGGCCGGCGAACTCACCAATGCCTCGGGCGTGATGCTGGTGCCCGCAGGCAGCTGCAACGGCGAGAAGGCTGCCCTGCTGGCCTATGCCAAGGGTACCGATGTGCAGAAGCCCCGCACCCTGGCCAACCCGCAGGACAGCGAGACCTTCCTGCTGGCCGCCATGTACGCCTCGCAGGGCTATGCCGTGGTCGCCACCGACTACCTCGGGTTTGCCAAGTCGGGCTACAGCTACCACCCCTACCTGCACGCCGATTCGGAAGCCACCTCGGTGATCGATTCGGTGCGTGCCGCACGCAAGGTCGCCGGCTCGGTGGGGGCCAACCTGTCGGGCAGGATCCTGTTCACCGGCTATTCGCAGGGCGGACATGCCTCGATGGCCGCGCACCGTGCCGCCGAGCGCGACTACGGCAACGAATTCGACGTGGCGGCCGGCGCCCACTTGGCAGGGCCCTACAACCTGTCGGGCTCGCTGCGCATTCCAGACGCGATCGCGGGCGTGCAGTTCTTCGTGCCCTACCTCGTGACGGCCTGGCAGAAGGTCTACGGCAACATCTATTCCGATGTGAAGCAGGCCTTCAAGGCACCGTACTCCAACTATATCGAGACGCTGCTGCCCAACCCGACGATGAACTACACCACGCTGGTGACCTCGGGCACGCTGCCGGGCGGCACGCCCAACCAGGCACGCGATGCGCTGTTCCAGCCGGCCTTCCTCGCCAGCAGCCAGACGAACGTGAACGACCCGCTCTACCTGGCCGCCCAGAAGAACGACCTCCTGGGCTGGACGCCCAAGTCGCGCGTGCTGCTGTGCGGTGGCTCGGGCGACCCCACGGTGCCGCCTGCCGTGCACCAGCGCGTGATGGCCGCCGATTTCGCGGCCCGCGGCGTGACCAACGTGATCTCGGTGGATGTGGACGGGCCCATCCAGGCCACCTTCGGCCCCGGCGGCGCAGCGCCTACCGACCCGACTTCTGCAGCCTTTGCCACCTACTACGGCGCCTACCATGGCACCTATGAGCCACCGTTCTGCCATGCCCAGGCACGCGCCGCCTTCGACATCATCGTGAAGTAAGCGACGCAGTCTCGCCAAGGGCCAAAGCCGACCTCCGGGTCGGCTTTTTTCATGGTGCATGGCTTGGTAGTTTCCCGGGCGGGCAAGAAGCGCATGCGGAGTTAGGATGGTTGTTGCAAAAAAGCACGGTCGTGCTTTTTGTAATCTTCTTTCCTGGAGAACTCCCTTGAACACAAGACAATGCAAGGCCGCCCTTTCGGTGCTGGCAACGGCCTGCCTGCTCGCAGCATGCGGTGGTGGCGGCTCGGACACCGCCCCTGCGGCGCCCGTGACCTTGGTGAAAGTGGCTGGCGACAGCCTGGCCGACAGCGGCACCTTCGGCTACAAATTCACCGTGCAGGGCACGGCCGCCACCGGCGCCGGATCAACGCCGATCTGGCCCGAGCGCGTGGCCACCAGCTATGGCCAGTCGCTGTGCGCACACTACGTCTTCAACGGCACGGCGTTTTCCGCCAATGCCGCCTGCTCGAACTATGCCGTGGGCGGCGGGCGGATCAACAACTTCACGGCGCCCACCTCGCCCGTGTCCATCACCCAGCAGCTCAAGGACCTGGGCAATGGCGGCTACACCGCCTCGGACCTGGTGCTGGTCGACGGTGGCGGCAACGATGCGGCGGACCTGGTAGGCGCCTACCTCCGGGCGGCTACCGACAATGGCCAGGCCTATGCAGCCGTGCTGGGCTCTGTGCTGCCTGCGGCCACGGTCAACGCCGCCCTGGCGGGTGGTGCCGCAGGCCAGGCCCAGGTGGGTGGCGCCTACATGCAGGCGCTGGCACAGCAGTTCGCGGCCACCATCAAGGCCAACACGGTCGCCAAGGGCGCTCCCCGCGTGGCCGTGCTGAATGCCCCCGGCATCACCCGCACTCCCCGCTTCCTGATGGTGCTGGCCTCGATCTCCGCCCAGCGCGGTGCCGAGGCCGCCAAGCAGGCCGAGGCCCTGTTCGACGGCTGGGTCCAGGCCTTCAACGCGCAACTGGCCACCAGCCTGGCCGGTGACGAGCGCATCGTGGTGGTGGACTTCTACACATCTTTCAAGGACCAGTCGACCAACCCGGCCCAGTACCAGCTCACCAACGCCACCACGCCAGCCTGCCCGGCCACGGGCGTGGGCAGCGATGGCCTGCCGACCTACAGCTTCCCCACCTGCACGGCCGCAGCCCTCTCGGCCATGGCGCCACCTGCGGGTGCCCCCGGCGGTGCGGACTGGTGGAAGAGCTATGGCTTCTCCGACAGCTTCCACCCCACGCCCTATGGCCACCAACTGGTCGGGCAGTTGGTGTCGCGTTCGCTGTCCCGGGCGGGCTGGCTGTGAGCCGGCTTTGCTCCATCCCTTCGAAGGAGTCTTTCATGCACCAATTTTCCAAGGCCGGTCTGGCTGTCGCGGCACTCTTGCTGGGTGCCAGCGCCTCGGCCCAGGTGGCGGGCACGTTCAGCGTGCGCGCCGGATTCACGCACATTGCCCCGCAGGTCAGGAGCGGCGACCTGAGCGCTCCGAGCTTTCCGGGCACCAAGGTCGACGTGGGCAATGCCACCTCGCTGTCCGGCGGCGTGAACTACATGCTGACCGACCACTGGGCCGTGGATGTCCCCCTGGCGCTTCCGTTCAAGCACGAGATCGAGGGCGATGGCGCCATCGCGGGCGTGGGCAAGCTCGGCGAGACCAAGGTCCTGCCGGTCACCGTGTTCGCCCAGTACCGTTTTGCCGAGCCCGAGGCGCGCTTTCGCCCCTATGTGGGCCTGGGCCTGACCTACAGCCGCTTCTTCAAGACCCGCACCACGGCCACCTTGAGCGGCCTGACCGGTGGCACGCCTTCACGCCCCACGACGGCGTCGGTGGACAACAAGTGGGGGCTGACTCCCCAGGTCGGCTTTGTGTGGAACTTCAATGAGCGCTGGTCGCTGGATGCCGCCTACTACAAGAGCTTCCTCAAGACCACGACGCACCTGTCTTCGGGCCAGTCGATCAGCAAGCGGTTGAACCCCGACGTGATCGCCATCGGCGTCGCGTACAGGTTCTGACCCGGGCCCGCCAACAAAAAAGCCGACCCCAAAAGGGTCGGCTTTTTCATGGGCCGGGGCCGCAGGGCTTGCTTACCAGCGAGCGCGCAGGCGGTCGTAGGCGTAGTTGCCGAACTGGCGGTGGGCGTTGGGCGTCAGGTAGACGCTGTCGGCGAACACGTAGGAATCCTGGTTGGCACTTGCCACCAGGGTCGAGGTAGTGCACAGGGCCGAGTTGACCTGGCCGGCACCGATGCCGATGCCGTTGGTGGTGTCCAGCGAGGTGCACACCGGCGTGGTGGCGTTGTTGAAGCCGTAGTTGGCGGGGGTGCCGACGTACAGGTTCACGTAGTAGGCTGAGTCCACATACAGCACGTTGGCGCCCAGGTCGACGATGCTCACCAGCAGGCCTTCGTTGAAACGGCTGCTGGCATCGCTCAGCAGGGCTTCGCGGTTGATGGCCTTGGCCCAGGGCGTCTTGCCCAGGTCATAGGTACCGGTGACGACCACGTTCTTGGCGCCCGCAGCGACCAGGCGGCGTACCTGGGTGGCCAGGTCCTGGCCGGCCTTGCGCGCAGCGGCCACCATGTCGGTGGTGCTCTGGGTGCCGGCCGTCACGGCGGCCATGCCGGCGATCACATCGCTCGGGCCGCCGTTCATGACGATCAGGTCGTTCGCGGCAACGCCGCCGGCGGCCAGAAAGGCGTCGATCTGCTCGGTCACGGTGGCGGTGGTCGCGACGCCTGCGGCGTCGGGCTTGATCGCCACGCGCGCATTGCCCACGGCATAGCTGCGGCCGCCCGCCGCGGACGATGCGGCCAGCGTCTTGCCGTAGCGCGAGGCGATCTGCAGCGTCCAGTTGTTCACGCTGCCATCGTTGACCGTGTAGCGCGTGCCCTTTTGGCCCACATCGCTGTAGGCGTCGCCGAAGGCCACCAGGCGCTCGGGGTTGAAAGCCGACTCCGTCGTGCTCGAACCGCAGGCCGCAAGCAATGCGGCCGACGCGCATGCGGCCACCAGTACGGTGCGGCGCATCCAATTTGCTGCCATGTATTTCTCCAGAAAATGGGGGGTTAGTTTAACGACGCCATGTCAAGGCATGTAAAGCATTGTCACACTGCGGGCATATTGGTATTCAGGCGGCTGCTGCACGCTGCAAGCGGTCCCGCACGCCTTCCCACTCCGGGGTGGCGGGCGGGGTCTCGATCCAGATCAGTTTGACACCCTCGTCGTCAAAGCCGCGCAGAACCGCAAAGAGCTGCTGGGCCGTGGCCGTCGCATCATCAGGCATGCGGCGCATGACCAGTTTGGACGAGCGGGTGCGCAGCGCCGCGCGGGCATATATGGCCATGTGGGCCGCATCGGCACCCAGCAGGTCCAGGCCCGTCTGCAGGGCCTTGGCGTCCATCAGGCGCACCTTGGCGTTCGGGGCGTAGTGGGCCTCCAGCGTGCCCGAAGCGCGCGGGGTGTGCTCGGGCAGGTCTTCCTTGGACAGCGGAGCGATGCCGCAGGCGCGGGTGATCTGCGCGCGCGTGATGGCCCCCGGGCGCAGCAGCACCGGCGTGCCGCGCGTGCAGTCGACAATGGTCGATTCGATGCCCACGGGGCAAGGGCCGCCATCGAGCACCAGCAGGTCCGGGCCCAACTCGTCGGCGACATGCTGGGCGGTGGTAGGGCTCACGCGGCCAAAGCGGTTGGCGCTGGGGGCGGCCACCCCCCACACCGGCGGACCACCCAGGTCACTGCCATCGCCCGGTGCGGCGCAGGCGGCCAGCAGGGCGTGGGCGATAGGGTGGGCCGGGCAGCGCAGGCCCACGCTGTCCTGGCCGCCGGTGGCGGCCGTGGCCACGCCAGCGCGGCGCGGCAGGATCAGGGTCAGGGGCCCGGGCCAGAATGCCTGGACCAGGGCCTGTGCAAAGGCCGGCACTTCGCTTGCGAAATGGTCGATGCCCGAGGCATCGGCCACATGCACGATCAGCGGGTGGTCACTGGGCCGGCCCTTGGCCGCGAAGATCTGCGCCACGGCCGCATCGCTGCTGGCATCGGCCGCCAGGCCGTACACCGTCTCGGTGGGCAGGCCCAGCAGGGCGCCGCTGCGCACCGCACGGGCGGCGGCGGCAATGGATTCGGGCTGGGTGCCGTCGAGGATCATGGAATGCGGTCCGTACCGGTTCAGAACGGCGCGATGCCCAACAGGGCCGCCGCGTTGAGGGCGGTGGCGCGTGCCGCATCGGCACTGTCTGCCGTGATGTTCAGGTGCCCCATCTTGCGTCCGGGCTTGGCGTCGCGCTTGCCGTACAGGTGCAGGTGGGTGCCAGGCAGGGCCAGGATTTCGGCCCAGGGTGGGGTCTGCCCGCTGCCGTCGGCGGCAAACCACAGGTCCCCCAGCAGGTTGAGCATCACGGCCGGGCTATGCTGGCGCGGCTGCGTGAGCGGCAGCCCGGCCATGGTGCGCACCTGCAGTTCGAACTGCGAGACATCGCAGGCGTTCTGGCTGTAGTGGCCGCTGTTGTGCGGGCGCGGGGCGATCTCGTTGACCACCAGAGCGCCGTCCTGCAGCACGAAGAACTCCACGCACAGCACGCCCACGTACGACAGGCCGGTGGCAATCGAGATGGCACCCGCGATGGCCTGGCGTGCCAGGTCGTCGGGCAGGTTGCCGGCATGCACCTCGGTCACGGCCAGAATGCCGTCGCGGTGCAGGTTGCGCTGCACCGGCAGGTGCACGCAGGCACCATCGGCCCCGCGCGCGACGATGACCGAGCATTCGAGCGCCAGCGGCAGCATCTTTTCGAGCACGCAGGCCACCTGGCCCACCGAATCCCAGGCGGCCGCGAGTTCGGCCGCGGTCTTCACCCGCACCTGGCCCTTGCCGTCGTAGCCCATGCGCGCGGTCTTGAGGATCCCGGGCAGGAAGTCGGCAGGCACAGCGGCCAGTTGCGCGGCCGTCTCGATCACCGCATAGGGTGCGCAGGGCACGCCGCAGCGCACGAAATGGGCCTTTTCCTGCGCGCGGTCCTGCGCCACGGCCACGGCACCCGCAGCGGGCGACACGGGGCGCAGCGCGCCCAGGGCAGCCAGGGCGGTGGCGGGCACGTTCTCGAACTCGGTGGTCACCGCATCGGCCACGCGGGCCAGCTCGGCCAGGCCGGCGGCGTCCTCGTAGCCGGTCTGGATATGGTGGTGGCTCACCAGCCCGGCGGGACTGGTCGGATCGGCGTCGAGCACAGCCGTGAAGTAGCCCATGGCCTGGGCCGTGTGCACGAACATGCGACCGAGTTGGCCGCCGCCAAGGACGCCAAGGGTCGATCCTGGAAGGAGGGGGGCAGACAGCGTGGTCATGCAGTAGCGGGAGGCAGGGTCATGTTGCGCGCCACGTCGGTCTGCTCGGCGCGGAAGGCTTCCAGGCGCTGGCGCAATTCGGGGCTCTCGCTGGCCAGCAGGGCGACGGCAAACAGGGCCGCATTGGCCGCGCCGGCCGTGCCGATGGCGAAGGTCGCCACCGGAATGCCCTTGGGCATCTGCACGATGCTGTGCAGCGAATCCACACCCTGCAGGTGGCGGCTGGCCACGGGGACGCCGAGCACGGGCACCGTGGTCTTGGCGGCGATCATGCCGGGCAGGTGCGCTGCGCCGCCCGCACCGGCGATGATGGCCTTGAGGCCCCGGCCGGCAGCGGCTTCGGCATAGGCGAACATGTCGTCGGGCATGCGGTGCGCCGACACCACGCGTGCCTCGTGGGAAATGCCGAATTGCTCAAGAATCTGCACTGCATGCTGCATGGTCTCCCAGTCGCTGCTGGAGCCCATGACCACGCCGATCTGGATGGGTTTCATGGTGTGTGTGGGGGCGCTGCGGCGGACTCCGGTCTGCCTCAGTGCTGTAGGTGGAACCCGCGATTTTACGATTTGCGATGGCCCCCCTGCCACGGGGTTGTTTCAATGCGCCAAAATAGCGCCAACTTGCTTCACCGGCCCTGGGCCCCCGACCATGATTGATGTCACCGTAGAAAATTTTGAAGCCGAGGTGATTGCCGCCTCGATGGAAGTGCCTGTGCTGGTGGATTTCTGGGCGCCCTGGTGTGGCCCCTGCAAGTCGCTGGGTCCGGTGCTGGAGAAGCTGGAGACCGAATACGACGGCCGCTTCAAGCTGGCCAAGATCGACTCCGACCAGGAGCAGCAACTGGCTGGCATGTTCGGCATCCGCAGCATTCCCACCTGCGTGCTGCTCATGAACGGCCAGCCCGTGGACGGCTTCATGGGGGCCCTGCCCGAGGGCCAGGTGCGCGAGTTCCTCGACAAGCACCTGCCAACCACCGAAGTCCTGGAAGCGGAAGAGCAGGAGGAAGAAGCCCTGGACGCCCTGGCCGAAGGCGACACCGACACCGCGCTGGAGAAGCTGCAGCACGCGGTGGCCACCGACCCGGGCAACGACGACGCCCGCTTCGACTACGTCAAGCTGCTGCTGCAACTGGGCCGTGACGACGACGCCAAGGTGGCCTTCGCGCCGGTGATCGCCAAGGCCCCCAATTCGCGCAAGATCGCCGCGCTCAAGGTCTGGATGGATGCCATCGATGCGGTGCTGACCAGCGAAGGCGCAGGCGACACCGCTGCGTTCGACGCGAAGATCGCTGCCAACAAGCGCGACTTCGATGCCCGCCTGGCACAGGCGCGCTGGCTCATCACCGAGCAGCGCTGGACCGACGCCATGGACGAACTCCTGGAGATCCTCATGCGCGACAAGGCCTGGGGCGAGGAGGTGGCGCGCAAGACCTACGTCGCCATCCTTGAGATCATCGAGCAGCCCAAGGCCAAGGTGGCCGACGGCCAGATCCCGCCGGACGATCCGGTGGTGGCCACCTACCGCCGCCGCCTGTCGAGCGTCGTGCTCAGCTGACCAGCGCCCCCCCATGCAAAAAGGCTCCCTCGGGAGCCTTTTTCGTTGCCGTGACCAGGGAATCAGCCGACCAGGCGTTCCAGCGCCTCGCGGTACTTGGCCGCGGTCTTTTCAATCACCTCGCGCGGCAGGCGCGGCGAGGGCGGGGTCTTGTCCCAGGGCTTGCCGTTGACCTGGGCCTGCTCCAGCCAGTCGCGCACGAACTGCTTGTCGTAGCTTGGCGGGTTCTGGCCGGCTGCGAGCGCCGCTTCGTAGCCTTCCACGGGCCAGTAGCGCGAGCTGTCGGGCGTGAGCACTTCGTCCATCAGCACCAGGGTGCCGTTGGGCGCGAGGCCGAATTCGAATTTCGTGTCGGCAATGATCATGCCCTTGGTGAGCGCGATCTCGGCGGCGGCCTGGTAGATGGCGATGCTCAGGTCGCGGATCTGGGTGGCCAGGGGCAGGCCGATCATCTCCACGGTGCGCTCGAAGGTGATGTTCTCATCGTGCTCGCCCGCTGCGGCCTTGGCGGCCGGGGTGTAGATGGGCGCCGGCAGCTTGGCCGCATTGGTCAGGCCTTCTGGCAGGGGCACGCCACAGACCGAGCGCGACTCCTGGTATTCCTTCCAGCCACTGCCGGCCAAGTAGCCGCGCACCACCGCCTCGACCGGAATGGGTTGCAGGCGCTGCACCAGCATCGAGCGGCCGCGGATCTGCGGCGCCTCGGCCGGGGTGACCACGCTCTCGGGGGCGTCGCCGGTCAGGTGGTTGGGGCAGATGTGGCCGAGCTTGTCGAACCAGAACAGCGCCATCTGCGTGAGCAGCTCGCCCTTGCCGGGGATGGGTTCGCCCATGATCACGTCGAATGCCGAGAGGCGGTCGCTGGCCACCATCAGGATGCGGTCGTCGCCCACGGCGTAGTTGTCGCGCACCTTGCCGCGTGCGAGCAGGGGCAGCGAGGTCAGGGCAGAGGTGTGCAGGGCGTTGGAGCTGGGCTGGGTCATGGTGTCGGTATGGGGCAGTCGGTGTCCGCTGCAGTCAGGCCTGGGGAAGGGGAGGGCGCGCACCCGCGCGGCCACGTTCTCTGTACAACAAGCCGATTTTACGCGCCGGGGCGGGTGCTGCGGCCGGGCAGGGGCTTGTGGGGGTCCCCGAGGGGCGGCACACTGCCGGGCTTGCTTTCACCATGCCCTTGCTGGCCACCCCCTGTGCACACTTCCCATCCCCTCACTCCCCGCCGCGAACTGTGGCTGCTGCTGACCCTGGCGGGCGTGCAGTTCACCCATATCCTGGATTTCATGATCATGATGCCGCTGGGCCCGCAGCTCACGCGCATCTTTTCCATCAGCGACGCGCAGTTCGGCCTGCTGGTGTCGGCGTACACGCTGTCGGCCGGTGTCTCGGGGCTGCTGGCCTCCACCTACATCGACCGCTTTGGCCGCAAGCGGCTGCTGCTGGCGCTGTACGCACTGTTCGGCCTGGCCACGCTGGCCTGCGGCCTGGCGCCCACCTACGCCACGCTGATGGTGGCGCGCGTGCTGGCCGGCATGTTCGGCGGCGTGCTCTCGGCCCTGTGCCAGACTGTCGTGGCCGATGTCGTTCCCTTCGAACGGCGCGGGCGGGCGATGGGCATCGTGATGACCTCGTTCTCGGTGTCCACGGTGGCCGGGGTGCCGCTGGGGCTGGTGTTCGCCGAGTACGGAGGCTGGCACATGCCCTTCTTCGCCATCGCCGCCATGTGCCTGCTGCTGCTGGTGTTTGCCGCGCGTACGCTGCCCACCATGAACGCCCATCTGGCCGCAGGCCAGCAGCGCACGGCGCTGGGCGGCATCGCCGAGGTGCTGCGGGACGCCAACCACCGGCGGGCCTTCGTGTTCTCGGGCCTGCTGATGTTCACGGGCTTCACGGTGATCCCCTACATCACGATCTACATGCAGGCCAATGCCGGCGTGCGCACCGACCAGGTGCCATTGATCTACCTGTGCGGCGGGGTGGTGACGCTGTTCACGGCACGCCTGTTCGGGCGCCTGACGGATGCGCGCGGCAAGGTGGCCACCTTCCGCTGGCTGGCCCTGGCGGTCGGGCCCTGCCTGCTGGGCATCACGCTGGTGCACGGGGTGCCGCTGTGGACCGTGCTGATCGTGTCCACGCTGATGTTTGCCTTCATGAGCGGGCGCATGATTCCGGGCATGGCCATCATCACCTCGGCCGCCAATCCGCAACTGCGCGGCACGTTCATGACGCTCAATGCCTCGGTGCAGTCCGCTGCCATGGGCGTGGCGTCACTGGTGGGGGGTGTGCTGATCAGCCGCGATGCCCAGGGCTTGGTGCAGGGCTACTGGATGGCCGCCGTGGTGGGCACCGTTGCCAGCGTGCTGTCAATCATGGTGGTGGGGCGGCTGGTGCTGCATGGCGCAGCGCCGGTGACTGCAGCCAAGGCCTGAGTCGCGAGGCGAAAGGGGAGGTGCTCCCCCGCCAACTCAGCCATTGTGCGCCCTTTTCGGGCCGCTGGCACCTTGGCCGGCATAACCCAGCGGGCAGGGGCGGTATGGGATTGCATTTCGATGACAGCAGGGGCATAGTGAACCCGTCAATGGATGCATCCAAGTTCGCCGGGCCGCACCTCTGATCCAGGGCGGCATTTGTTCCACCGAGAGCCACAGGAGACTTATTTATGAACTTGACGATCAGCGGTCACCACCTCGAAGTTACCCCAGCCCTGCGCAGTTATGTGACCACCAAGCTGGACCGGATCAATCGCCATTTCGACCAGGTAGTAGATGTCAAGGTGCTGCTGACAGTAGAGAAGCAAAAGGAAAAGGAAAAGCGCCAGCGAGCGGAATGCAATATCCATGTGAAGGGCAACGACCTGTTTGCCGAAAGCTCCCACTCCGACCTGTATGCTGCGGTCGATGAGCTGGTCGACAAGATGGACCGCCAGGTGGTGCGCCACAAGGACCGCCTGCAGGACCACCACCACGAAGCTGCCAAGCGCGAAATGCACGCCTGAGCGTTGCATTGCGGGCCACAGCAACCGCCCCTGGAGGCGGTTTTTTTGTGGCCCCTTGTAAATTGCTCAGGGTTTTTGCCAATATGTGCATAATTGTTACCTCTGACCATGAACCGACTCGCCTCCATCCTGCCTCCCGCCCAAGTGCTCGTGAGCGTGGACTCCACCAGCAAGAAGCGTGCTTTTGAAGAGGCGGGTCTGCTGTTCGAGAGCCAGCACGGGCTCTCGCGTGCTTTGATCACCGACAGCCTGTTTGCGCGCGAGCGCCTGGGCTCCACGGGCCTGGGCCACGGTGTGGCCATCCCGCACGGCCGCATCAAGGGCCTCAAGGCCCCGATGGCTGCCGTGTTCCAGCTGGCCCATCCCATCGGCTTCGACGCCCCCGACGAAATGCCGGTGGCGCTGCTGATCTTTCTGCTGGTACCCGAGGCGGCGACCCAGAAGCACCTGGAAATCCTCTCGGAGATCGCCGAACTGCTCAGCGACTCGGTCCTGCGCGAAAAGCTCAAGGCCAGCACCGATGCGGCCGAACTGCACGGCATGATTGCCGGCTGGCAGTCCACCCAGGCCGCCTGAGCCGAGCCGGCATCGCGCACCCGCCTTCTGCCGTGAAGCCCAATGTTGTCAGCGCCGATGTCCTGTTCGAGGAATTCCGCGGCCCCCTGAAATGGGAATGGGTCGCGGGCCTCGGCGCTTCAGAACGCCGCTTTGACGAAGTCGCCGTGCGCTCTGCGCGCTCGGGCGCCGACCTGGTCGGCTACCTCAATTACATCCACCCCTACCGGGTACAGATCCTCGGTGAGCGCGAAATCGCGTACCTGAGCAGCGCCTCGCCCGACGACTGCAAGCGCCGCATCGCCCGCATCGTGACGCTTGAGCCGCCGGTGCTGGTGCTGGCCGATAGCCAGACCGCGCCCGATGCGCTGGTATCGATGTGCGAACGTGCGCAGATCCCGATGTTCTCCACGCACGAGTCCTCGGCCTTCGTGATCGACGTGCTGCGGGCCTACCTGTCCAAGCACTTTGCCGACCGCACCACGATGCACGGCGTGTTCATGGACATCCTGGGCCTGGGCGTGATGATCACGGGTGAGTCGGGCCTGGGCAAGAGCGAGCTCGGCCTGGAGCTGATCTCGCGCGGCAACGGCCTGGTGGCCGACGATGCGGTGGACCTGTTTCGCATCAACCAGACCACCATCGAGGGCAAGTGCCCCGAGCTGCTGCAGAACCTGCTCGAAGTGCGCGGCATCGGCCTCCTGGACATCCGCGCCATCTTTGGCGAGACGGCCGTGCGCCGCAAGATGCGCCTCAAACTCATCGTGCACCTGGTGCGCAAGGAGACGCTGGAGCGCGACTACGAGCGTCTGCCCTACGAGCCACTCACCCAGGACGTGCTTGGCGTGCCTGTGCTCAAGGTGGTGATCCAGGTGGTGGCCGGCCGCAACATCGCCGTGCTGGTGGAAGCCGCCGTGCGCAACACCATCCTGCAGTTGCGCGGGATCGATACCTACCAGGAATTCGTGGAGCGCCATCGCCGCGCCATGGAGCGCGATACCGGAGGCTGAAGCCAGGCGCGGCCCGCAGGGCTGCGGACTTCAGGCGTTCTTGCTGGCGCAGGCGGCGCACTGGCCGTACAGCGCCATGGTGTGGTCCTGCACCAGCCAGCCCTTGGCCTTGGCCACGATCTGCTGGCGCTTTTCGATCTCGGGGTCGTAGAACTCTTCCACCTTGCCGCAGGACGTGCACACGAAATGGTCGTGGTGCTGTCCCTCGTTGAGCTCATACACCGCCTTGCCGCTCTCGAAGTTGCTGCGGATCAGGATGCCCGCCTGCTCGAACTGCGTGAGCACGCGGTACACGGTGGCCAGACCGATGTCCGAGCGCTCTTCCAGCAGCACGCGGAACACGTCTTCCGCCGTCATGTGGCGCTGTGCGCCTTTCTGGAAGATCTCCATGATCTTCAGGCGGGGCAGGGTTGCCTTGAGGCCGGTGCTTTTGAGTTCGTCGATGTTGGTCATGGATTGGTCCTGGTTGCCGGTGGCCCGGGAAGGGGAGAGAGGCTGCCGCTACAATGGTTTGATCATATCCTCTGCTCTTTCCCTCATGCCAGTCAAAGCCCGTATCAATGCCCGCCTGGGCTGGATCCTGTTGGTGGGTGCCGCTGTCGGTACCCTGGCAGGGTGCGGCAGCCTGGACGGCGCCAGCCGCCGCCTGGCCACCGTGGTCACGCCGTACAAGATCGACGTCGTGCAGGGCAATTTCGTCTCGCGCGAACAGGTCGAGGCCTTGAAGCCCGGCATGAGCCGCCAGCAGGTGCGTGAAATCCTGGGCACGCCCCTGGTGACCAGCCTGTTCCATTCCAACCGCTGGGAGTATGTCTTCACCCTGAAGAAACCATCGGCCGAGCTGCAGACCCGCAAGCTCACGGTGTTCTTCGAGGGCGACGTGCTGGCCCGCTCGGAAGGCGACGAGATGCCGTCGGAGGCTGAATTCGTCGCTTCGCTGGACGGCGGCCGCACCGGCAAGGGCAAGGTGCCGGTGCTGGAAGCCACGCCGGACCAGCTGTCGCGCTATCCCGCGCGCAAAGCCGAAACCCCTGCCGAAAAGGCTGCCGACGCAGCACCGCAGGAACTCGCGCCGGCGCGCTACCCGCCCCTTGAGGCGCCTGGGCGCTGAGCGTCCAGCCAGCCCCCTGCGGGCTTTTTGATGGATTGACATGGGTCTGCGGACCCCCTTTTTTGCGATACCAGGAAACACATGCCAGGGAACACATCGACTGCCTCCACCCCCGTGCGCGTGGCCGTGGCCGGCGCTTCGGGCCGCATGGGCCGCATGCTCATCGAGGCCCTGCGTGCCACCGATGACTGCGTGCTCGCCGGCGCACTGGACGTGGCCGCCAGTCCCGGCATCGGCTCGGACGCCACCGCCTTCCTCGGCCATGCCAGCGGCGTGGCCATCACCTCCGACCTGCGGGTGGGCCTGCAGAACGCCGACGTCCTGATCGACTTCACCCGCCCCGAAGGCACCTTGGCCCATCTGGCCGCGTGCGCCGAACTGGGCGTGAAGATGGTCATCGGGACCACCGGTTTCTCCGACGAGCAGAAGGTCGAGATCGCGGCCCTGGCGCAGCGCACGGCCGTGGTCATGGCGCCCAACATGAGCGTCGGCGTCAACGTCACGCTCAAGCTGCTGGAGATGGCCGCCAAGGCCATGGCCATCGGCTACGACATCGAGATCATCGAAGCCCACCACCGCCACAAGGTGGATGCGCCCTCGGGCACCGCGCTCAAGATGGGCGAGGTCATCGCCGAAGCCATGGGCCGGGACCTCAAGGAATGCGCCGTCTACGCCCGCGAAGGCATCACCGGCGAGCGCGATCCGTCCTCCATCGGCTTTGCCGCCATCCGTGGCGGCGACATCGTGGGCGACCACACCGTGCTGTTCGCCGGCATCGGCGAGCGCATCGAGATCACGCACAAATCGTCCAGCCGCACCACCTATGCCCAGGGCAGCCTGCGCGCCGTGCGCTACCTGGCCGCGCACAAGACCGGGTTGCACGACATGTTCGACGTGCTCAACCTGAAGTAAACAAACAGGCTGTTCAAGCGCATGGATGCACTCCATTGGTGGCGCCAGGGCGATGCGGTCACGCAGGCCACCGCCCTGGTGCTGCTGTGCATGTCCGTCGCCAGCTGGGTGGTGATCGTCTGGAAGCTGCGCCTGCTGCGCCGCGCCAGTGCCGACGTGGCGCGCTGCGTGGCTGCGGTCTGGCAGGCCCCCTCGCTGCAGGACGCCGCGCTGCGCCTGCAGACTTTCGACCGGCTGGCCCTGGTGCTGCCCATGGTGCAGGCCGTGAACACCGTGGCCGACCAGGCATCCCCGGCAGCGCTGGCTTCCATGGGCAGCCTGTCCCAGCGCCTGACGCGCGTGCTGCGCGACGCACTGCACGCGGTGTTGGGCCGCCTGCAGTTCGGCCAGGTGCTGCTGGCCACCGTGGGCTCCACCGCGCCGTTCGTGGGCTTGCTGGGTACGGTGTGGGGCATCTACCATGCACTCTCGGCCATGGCCGGCGCCGGGCAGATCACCATCGACCGCGTGGCCGGTCCGGTGGGTGAAGCCCTGGTCATGACCGCCGCCGGCCTGGCCGTGGCCATTCCGGCCGTGTTGGCCTACAACGTCTGTGGGCGCCTGATCGGGCGCATCGAAGCCGACCTCGAAGGCTTAGCGCGCGACCTGCGCGAGCTGCGCATCGATACCGCAGCCGGTGGCACCCCGCAGGGCGGGCTTTTCCGTCCGGGAGGCGGGGAATGAGCTTCGGCCGGTTGGAGCGCAGCCAGGGCTCGGCGCCCATGAGTGACATCAACATGACCCCGCTGGTCGATGTGATGCTGGTGCTGGTGGTGATCTTCATCCTCACCGCGCCGCTCATGGCCAGCGCCATCCGCCTGGACCTGCCGCGCGCCGATGGCGCCGCGCCGGGCGCCCCCGCCAGGGCCCTCACGCTGGTGGTGGACCGCACCGGCCAGGCCTACCTCGATGACCAGCCGCTGGCGCAGGCCGCGCTGGCCGAGCGCCTGCAGCGCATCGGCGCTGCAGAGCCCGACACCGAAGTACAGCTGCGCGCCGACACCGCCGTGCCCTATGGCCGCATCGTCGAGATCATGGGGGCGGCCCATGCGGCCGGCCTGCAGCGCATCGGCTTCGTGGCCGATCCACAGGCGGCTGCCACGGCCCCGAAAAACCCCTGAAAGCCGGCTGGCAGGGCATGCGCGCAGGGTGGGGCGCCCGACAGCCTAAAATCCGCGCAGCGCAGTCCTGTGGCTGCACCCCATTCTGACCCGAGCCTCCATGCAAGACAAATACTCTCCCCAAGAGGTTGAGCGCGCCGCGCAAGACCACTGGACCGCCCGCGATGCCTACCGCGTGACGGAAGACGCGAACAAGAAGAAGTTCTACGCCTGCTCGATGCTGCCCTACCCCAGCGGCAAGCTGCACATGGGCCATGTGCGCAACTACACCATCAACGACATGCTCACGCGCTACCTGCGCATGAACGGCCACAACGTGCTCATGCCCATGGGCTGGGACGCCTTCGGCCTGCCGGCCGAGAACGCGGCGCTCAAGAACGGCGTGCCGCCCGCCAAGTGGACGTACGAGAACATCGCGTACATGAAAAAGCAGATGCAGGCCATGGGCCTGGCCATCGACTGGTCGCGCGAGGTCGCCACCTGCGACCCCGAGTACTACCGCTGGAACCAGTGGCTGTTCCTGAAGATGCTGGACAAGGGCATTGCCTACCGCAAGACCCAGGTCGTGAACTGGGACCCGGTGGACCAGACCGTGCTGGCCAACGAGCAGGTCATCGACGGCAAGGGCTGGCGCACCGGCGCCACGGTGGAAAAGCGCGAGATCCCCGGCTACTACCTCAAGATCACCGACTACGCCGAAGAACTGCTGGACTTCGTGACCGGCGACAAGCTGCCTGGCTGGCCCGAGCGCGTCAAGCTCATGCAGGAGAACTGGATCGGCAAGAGCGAAGGCGTGCGCTTCGCCTTCCCGCACGACATCCGCGGTGACGACGGCGCGCTGATCGGCGATGGCCGCATGTACGTCTTCACCACGCGTGCCGACACCATCATGGGCGTGAGCTTCTGCGCCGTGGCGCCCGAGCACCCGCTGGCGGCCCATGCGGCGCGCAACAACCCCACGCTCGCAGCCTTCATCGAGGAATGCAAGAGCGGCGGCACCACCGAGGCCGAGCTGGCCACGCAGGAAAAGAAGGGCCAGCCCACCGGCCTGTTCGTGACCCACCCCATCACCGACGAGCAGATTCCGGTGTGGGTGGGCAACTACGTGCTCATGGGCTATGGCGACGGTGCCGTGATGGGCGTGCCCGCGCACGACGAGCGCGACTTCGCCTTCGCCCTCAAGTACGACCTGGAAATCAAGCAGGTGGTGCTGGTGGACGGCGAGCACTTCGACTACCACCAGTGGAACGACTGGTACGGCGACAAGCAGCGCGGCGTGACCATCAACTCCGACAGCTTCAGCGGCATGGGCTACAAGGAGGCTGTGGCCGCCGTGGCCCACGCCCTGCATGCCAAGGGCCTGGGCGAGACCAAGACCACCTGGCGCCTGCGCGACTGGGGCGTTTCGCGCCAGCGCTACTGGGGCACGCCCATCCCCATCATCCATTGCGAAGAGCATGGCGCCGTGCCCGTGCCCGAGAAGGACCTGCCGGTGGTGCTGCCCACCGACTGCGTGCCCGACGGCTCGGGCAACCCGCTGCACAAGCACGAGGGCTTTCATGCCGGCGTGGTCTGCCCCGTCTGCGGCAAGGCCGCGCGGCGCGAGACCGACACCATGGACACCTTCGTGGACAGCTCGTGGTACTTCATGCGCTACTGCGACCCGAAGAATGCCGACGCCATGGTGGCCGACGGCACGGCCTACTGGATGCGCGACCAGCAGGTTGCCACCGGTGGCAGCGGCATGGACCAGTACATCGGCGGCATCGAGCACGCCATCCTGCACTTGCTCTACGCGCGCTTCTGGACCAAGGTCATGCGCGACCTGGGGCTGGTGACGGTCGACGAGCCCTTCACCAAGCTGCTCACGCAAGGCATGGTGCTCAACCACATCTACTCGCGCCGCACCGACAAGGGCGGCAAGGAGTATTTCTGGCCGCACGACGTCGAGCACCTGCACGACGAGGCAGGCAAGATCATCGGCGCGAAGCTGGTGAATGCCGTGGGCGACCTGCCCGTGGGCACGGCCATCGACTACGAGGGCGTGGGCACCATGTCCAAGTCCAAGAACAACGGTGTCGATCCGCAGGACCTGATCGAGAAGTACGGCGCCGACACGGCCCGCCTGTACACCATGTTCACGGCCCCGCCCGAAGCCACGCTGGAGTGGAACGATGCCGCCGTGGAAGGCAGCTACCGCTTCCTGCGCCGGGTGTGGAACTTTGGCTTCAAGCTCGCCGCCATCGACCGCGATGCGGCACTGGCCAGCGTGGCCGGTGCCAGCAGCCTGGCCGACGTGCAGTTCGGCAAGGAGGCCAAGGCCCTGCGCCTGGAGATCCACAGCGTGCTCAAGCAGGTGGACTACGACTACCAGCGCATGCAGTACAACACGGTGGTCTCGGGCGCGATGAAGATGATCAACGCGCTGGAGGACTTCAAGGCCACCGACTCGGCCGGCGCCCAGGTGGCATTGATTGAGGGCTTCGGCATCCTGCTGCGCAGCCTGTACCCCGCCACGCCCCACATCGCTCACACGCTGTGGACCACGCTGGGCTATGCCGGTGCGCTCGGCGAGCTGCTCGATGCGCCCTGGCCCCAGGTGGATGCCAGTGCGCTGGTGCAGGACGAGATCGAGCTCATGCTCCAGGTCAACGGCAAGCTGCGTGGCTCCATCCTCGTGCCGGCCCAGGCCGACAAGGCCGAGATCGAACGCCTGGCGCTGGCCAGCGAGGCCTTCATCGCCCAGGCCGCCGGTGCCGCGCCCAAGCGCGTGATCGTGGTGCCGGGGCGCCTGGTGAACGTGGTGGTATGACCATGATGAACAAGCGCACCCTGCTCCTGCTGGCACCTGCCGCCTTGCTCACGGCCTGCGGCTTCCGCCTGCGCGGTGTGCCCGAGTTCACATTCGATACGCTGTTCATCGCCGCGCCTCCCAGCTCGACGCTGGCGCGCGAACTGCAGCGTACGCTGGATGGGTCCGGCTCCAAGCTCACGGTGCTGCGCGACATGGCCGACCTGCCCAAGGCCCAGGTCGGGCTGGAGTTGTTGTCCGAGCAGCGCGAGCGCGTGGTCGTGGGGCAGAACGCCTCGGGCCAGGTGCGCGAGCTGCAGCTGCGGCTGCGCGTGAAGTTTCGCGCGCGCAGCTCCACCGGCGCCGAACTCCTGCCCGAGACCGAGCTGCTGCAACAGCGCGACATCAGCTACAACGAAACCATCGCCCTGGCCAAGGAGGCCGAAGAGGCGCTGCTGTACCGCAACATGCAGACCGACATCGTGCAGCAGTTGCTGCGCCGGCTCGCAGTCGTCAAGCGCTGAAGTTATTTCAGCGGGGGCACGCGCATCAGCGTGCTCTTGCCGAACAGTGATTCGACCAGGTCCACGGCCACCTCCGCCGTCTGGTTGCGCACATCCAGGGCCGGGTTCAGTTCCATGATGTCCAGCGAGGCCAGGCGGCCGCTGTCGGCGATCATCTCCATGCACAGTTGGGCCTCGCGGTAGGTCGGGCCGCCGGGCACGGTGGTGCCCACGCCGGGGGCGATGGCCGGGTCCAGGAAGTCCACGTCGAAGCTCACGTGCAGGTGGGTCTGGTCGTCCATGCCGGCCAGGGCCTGCTGCATGGCCTGGCGCATGCCGATCTCGTCGATGGCGCGCATGTCGAACACCTCCAGCCCCTGTTCGTGCACCAGGCGCTTTTCACCGGCGTCGACACTGCGGATGCCGATCTGGCGCACCTGCTGCGGCCGCAGGGCCGGGCCGCCGCCGGGCATGCCGGCCAGGCCGGTGAGCTCGGGCGGGCCCAGACCGCACAGGCAGGCCACGGGCATGCCGTGCACATTGCCGCTCGGGGTCAGGGCGCTGGTGTTGAAGTCGGCATGGGCGTCGAGCCAGAGCACGCGCAGCGTCTTGCCTGTGTCGGCGCAGTGGCGTGCCACCGCACTGATGCTGCCCAGGCCCAGGCAATGGTCGCCACCCAGCAGAATCGGCAGGCGTCCCTGCTGCAACTCGGCATACACCGCGTCGAACACCAACCGGTTCCACTGCACCACCTCGGGCAGGTGGCGGTAGCCATCCACTGGCGGCTGCCAGGGGTTGGCCGGGCCGTTCAGGTTGCCGCGGTCCACCACCTGCAGATCGTGCCGTTCCAGGGCAGCCTGCAGGCCTGCCACGCGCAAGGCTTCGGGGCCCATGGAGGCACCTCGTGCGCCGGCACCGATGTCGGTGGGGGCGCCGATCAGGCTGGCGGCAAGCTGCGGGGCAGGGGAGGTGGTCATGCGAAAAGGCCTTTGTGGGGTGGTGATCTGGCAAGCCATTGCGGCACGGATAGCGCCGCAGCATTGCGGACCATTATTGTGGGTCTGCGCACGCGCAATGAAAAGCCAGAGGCCTGTGCAATTCTTGCAGTAAACCGATCAATTTGCAGCGATTTACTGGCAGTTTGCGCAGCGTGATCGGTGTATCGCTTCGTGGGGTGGTGCGGCGCGCACTCCGGGAGCGATAGACTTTGCCCCATGCAAGTCGCCCTGGCCCAACTCTCCACCCACCTCCAACGGGCCTTGTCGCCACTGTATGTCCTGCATGGCGACGAGGCCCTGCTGCAACAGGAGGCGGCCGACGCCATCCGCGCCACGGCGCGCACCCAGGGCTATACCGAGCGCAGCTCCTACACGGTAGCGGGCGCTCACTTTGATTGGAGCGCTGTGCTGGCAGCGGGGGGATCGCTGAGTCTGTTTGCCGACAAACAGATCGTGGAGATCCGCGTCCCCTCGGGCAAGCCTGGCAAGGACGGCAGCGTGGCGCTTCAGCAGATTGCCGAGGCCGCCAAGGGCAACGACAGCACTCTCACGCTGGTGATGCTGCCGCGCCTGGACAAGGCCACCCGCACCGGGGCCTGGTTCGCCGCGCTGGAAGGCAACGGCACTTCGATCCAGATAGACCCCATCGAGCGCGGCGTGCTGCCGCAGTGGATCGCCCAGCGCCTGGCCACCCAGGGCCAGCGCGTGGTGGCGGGTGAAGAAGGCCAGCGCACACTGCAGTTCTTTGCTGACCGGGTGGAGGGCAACCTGCTCGCCGCGCACCAGGAAATCCAGAAGCTGGCACTGCTGCACCCGCCTGGCGAGCTCACGCAGGCGCAGGTGGAGGCCGCCGTGCTCAACGTGGCGCGCTACGACGTGTTCAAGCTGTCCGAATCGGTGCTGGCCGGCCACACCGGCCGCGTGCAGCGCATGCTCGACGGCCTGCAGGCCGAGGGCGAGGCCGAGGTGCTGGTGCACTGGGCCCTGGCCGAAGACATCCGCGCCCTCAAGCGTGTGAAAGATGCGATGAACGCCGGCCGCCCCCTGCCCATGGCCCTGCGCGAGAACCGCATCTGGGGCCCCAAGGAGCGCCTGTTCGAGCGCATCCTGCCCAAGGCCAGCGATGCGGCGCTGGCACGCCTGCTGCAATCGGCCCACACCGTGGACGGCATCGTCAAGGGCCTGAAGTCGCCCGACTGGCCCACCGATGGCTGGCAGGCCCTGCAGCGCCTGGCGCTGCAGCTGTGCAAGCTCACCAGCGCGGCCCGCTGACAGGTCGATCGGCGGGGCTCAGCGAGCGTCCAGCGTGACTCGCGCCTTGTCCACCCACATCTGCAGGTTGGCCACCAGGTCCTTCTGGCTGAATGAGCAGCTCTCTTCGGAGAACAGCGCGCTCGATTCGAGCCGGTCCAGCAGATTCAGCAGCACCTCGCTGTAGCGCGGAGGCAGCGCCGCCAGCAATTGCGCCTGTCCGCGCGCCAGGTCGCTCAAGGACGCTGCACTGGCCGCGCCCTCGCTGAAACGCGCCAGGGCGCCTTGCAATGTGGTGAGTTGATCGTGTTCTGCAGCCATGCCCCAAGTATCGGCGAAAGGACGTGGCGACCCGGCGCCGGCACGACCGTGCGTTTTTCCGTACAGGGTTCGTGCACAAGTTCACGCCTGCCCCGCCGGCCTGTTCCGTACACCATTGTTTGCAAAGCCGGCCGTCGGCAGACTCGCAGCCAGGCGGGTCGCAGCCCGGCATCTCGGGGATGGAATGGCTGCAACACCGCTGGTTCATGGAGCCCTTGCAGGCTCTGAACGGTGATTCCATTTTCTTTTTTATTCTTATCGAGGGAACCGATGAAGTATCTGATGACGAAGAAGTCTTTGCGCACTGCCGCTGCCCTGGGTGCTGCCGCGCTGTGCTCCGCTTTCGTGATGACCTCCGCCCAGGCCGTGCAGCCTGCCATTTCCATGGGCTATGACCATGCCCTCGTGTTGCGTGCCGACGGCACGGTCTGGTCGTGGGGTTACGGCAATGGCGGGCAACTGGGCCTTGGCAATTCCAGCACCCGCACGTCGCCCACGCAGATCCCCTCGCTGCAGAACGTGGTCCAGGTGGTGGCACGGGGCTCATTCTCGATGGCGCTCAAGGCCGATGGCACCGTCTGGGCCTGGGGTGACAACTCGGGTGGCCGCACCGGCGGCAGTGGCACCAGCGTGCCGGTGCAGATCAACGGCCTGTCGAACATCGTCAGCATCAATGCCGGCACCGATACGGCGGCGGCCTTTGCCACCGACGCTGCGGGGCAGGTGTACGCCTGGGGCAGCAACAGCACAGCGCAACTGGGCACCGGGCAGACCAGTGGCGGCGGCAACCCCGTGCCCCGCCTGGTGGCCGGCGCGCAGGGCGCCGTGGCGGTGAGCGCATCGGACGCAGCCGTGCTCGCGCTGCGCCAGGACGGCAAGGTGGTCGCCTGGGGATCCAACGGCAACAAGGCACTGGCCCCTGTTGCCGGGACCGCCACGGCGCCGGTCATGATCGACGCCCTGGGCACCGTGCAGGCCGTAGCCTCGACCTCCATCAACATCGCCGGTCAGTACTACGCCCTCAAGAGCGACGGCACCGTCGCCGTCTGGGGCCAGGCATCGACCAACGCCCCCTACTGCGGCCAGAAGGGCATCCAAAATGGAGGCTATGCGCTGATCGACATCTCGCCCATCCAGGGTCTGGCGCGCATCCAGCAGATCGAGCCCGGCGACGGCCACACCCTGTTCGTCGATGCCGATGGCGCCGTGCATGCCTGCGGCGTCAACAGCGCCGGCCAGCTTGGCGATGGCACCCTGGTGAACCCCTCGACCGAAGTACCCAAGATCGCGCACATTGCGGGCCTGCCGCCCGTGGTTGCAGCAGCGGCGGGGTCTGCGATCTCTGGCGTGATTGGAACGGACGGCAGCGTCTGGATCTGGGGCAAAGGCACCAACCTGGGCGGCACCGACAAAACTACCGCCCCCGTGCGGGTGATGCAGGCCAACGGGGCGGCGTTCGATGCGGGCCGGGTGGGGGACGCCACCGGCACCTTCTCCGGCGGGCAGACCGGCCCCCTGAGCAATGTGACGGTGGATGTGGGCGCCACGGTCTCGACACTGCACCGCGGCAAGACGGGCCGCGTCTACGTGGCAGCGCTGGCGGGATCGACCGTGCTGTTCCTGGGCCCCAATGGCTGGGCGCCCTACACCGGCGGAGCCTTTCCTGCCTACTTGTCGGGTGCGCTGCCGCGCACGGTCCCTGTGCGCATTGCCTCGGGCCTGAACTTCAGCGGGCTGGAGGGTGTGCAGCTGGTGGTGGGTTACGGTGTGGGTGACGATGCCACGGCCGCAGCGGAGATGGTCCGTGCGGGCCGCTACCAGGTCGTCCATACGCTGAACTGACCCCCTTGAGCCGGTGCGGGTGTCGGCGCGGGGCGCGGCAACCGCCCGGGAGCATGGCCCGCATGCCCTGCCCCTGGGTGCGCAGGGGCAGGGCGCTTCTGCGAGAATCGGGGCCATGAACGCGCTCAACGTGGCTGAATACACGCACACCCTCGGATCCCAGGCCAAGGCCGCCTCCGCCCTCATGGCGCGCGCGCCTGCGGCCGTCAAGAACAAGGCCCTGCGGTCCCTGGCGCGCCTGCTGCGCGAGCACACCGCCGCACTGCAGGTGGACAACGCCCGCGACCTGGAGCGCGCCCGCGCCGCGGGCCTGGCCGAACCCCTGGTCGACCGCCTCAAACTCACGCCCAAGGTGCTCGACACCTGCGCCGAAGGCTGCGAACAGCTGGCCGCCATGGCCGACGTGATCGGCGAGATCATCGGCATGAAGCAGCAGCCCAGCGGCATCCGCGTGGGCCAGATGCGCGTGCCCATCGGCGTGTTCGGCATGATCTACGAGAGCCGTCCCAACGTGACCATCGAGGCCGCCAGCCTCTCCATCAAGAGCGGCAACGCCTGCATCCTGCGCGGCGGCTCGGAAGCCATCGATTCCAACAAGGCGCTGGCGCGCCTGGTGCAGCTGGCGCTGGCCGAGGCCGGCCTGCCGCAGGACGCGGTGCAGCTGGTGCAGACCACCGACCGCGAGGCCGTGGGCCAGCTCATCACCATGCCGCAGTTCGTGGACGTGATCATCCCGCGCGGTGGCAAGGGCCTGATCGAGCGCATCAGCCGCGATGCCAAGGTGCCCGTCATCAAGCACCTGGACGGCAATTGCCACACCTACGTGGACGACCCCTGCGACGTGGCCATGGCCGTCAAGGTGGCCGACAACGCCAAGACGCAGAAATACAGCCCCTGCAATGCCAGCGAAGGCCTGCTGGTCGCGCGCGGCGTGGCGCCCGAGTTCCTGCCGTTGATTGGCGCTGTGTACGCCGCCAAGGGTGTGGAGATGCGCGTCTGCCCCGAGAGCCGCACCCTGCTGGCCTCGGTGGCCGGCGCCAAGCTGGTCGATGCCACCGAGCAGGACTGGTCCGAGGAGTACCTGGCGCCGATCATCAGCATCAAGGTGGTGGAGGGTGTGGACGAAGCGATCGCGCACATCAACCACTATTCGTCGCACCATACCGACGCCATCCTGACCACTAATCACGTCCACGCCCAGCGCTTCCTGCGCGAGGTGGACTCGGCCAGTGTGATGGTCAACACCAGCACCCGCTTTGCCGATGGGTTCGAGTTCGGGCTGGGTGCCGAGATCGGCATCAGCACCGACAAGTTCCATGCCCGTGGTCCCGTGGGCATCGAAGGCCTGACTTCGCTCAAGTACGTTGTACTGGGCGAGGGCGAGGTGCGCAGTTGATGCTCGGCTTTGACTGCCGCTTGCGGCAGCTGGCTTGACGCGCCTGTCGCCTGTACCCATCATCCTCCCGTGAAAATCATCATCCTGGGTGCCGGCCGTGTCGGCCACAGCGTGGCCGAGAGCCTGGTGTCGGAACGCAACGACATCACCGTCATCGACACCGACGCCGAGCGCCTGCGTGACCTGGAGTCGCGCTTTGACCTGCGCGGCGTGGTGGGCAACGGCATCGACCCGGCCGTGCTGGCCGAGGCCGGCGCGCACGACACCGACCTGCTGATCGCCTGTGCCGCGCAGGACGAGACCAACCTGGTGTGCTGCAAGATCGCGCAGATCGTGTTCAACATCCCCACGCGCATCGCGCGCGTGCGCTCCTCGGGGTTCGACAACGACGAGCGGCTGGTGGGCCCCGAAGGCTTTGCGGTGGACCGCATCATCTGCCCCGAAGAATCGCTCACCCGCTACATCGGCAAGCTCATCGAGTACCCCGAGGCCATGCAGGTGCGCGAGTTCGCGGGCGGTCGGGCCTGCCTGGCCTCGGTGCGCGCGCGGACCGGGGCTCCCATGGTGGGCCACACCATTGCCGAACTGCGTGCCGGCGCACCCGACGTGGCGGTGCGCATTGTGGCCATCTACCGGCGCTTTCCCGACGAGCCCGACCGCTTCGTGGCCTGCGACGGCAACACGCGCATCGAGCCGGGCGACGAGGTGTTCGTGCTCGCAGCCAGCGAGCACATCGCGTACGTGCTCGCCGCATTGCACCGGCGTGGGGCGACGGCCGTGCAGCCTGTGCGCCGCATCATGATCGCCGGCGGCGGGCGCGTGGGCCTGCGCCTGGCGCGCCAGCTGGCGAAACAGGCCGGGCGCTTTCGCGTGAAAATTGTCGAAGGCGACATGCCGCGCTGCACCGAGCTGGCGTCCCTGCTGCCTTCGGACACGCTGGTGCTGCAGGGCGACGCCACCGATGAGGACCTGCTGGGCGACGAGAACATCGAAGAGATTGACCTCTTCCTGGCGCTCACCGACGATGACGAAAACAACATCATGTCCTGCCTGCTGGCCAAGCGCATGGGTGCGCGCCGGGTACTGGCGCTGATCAACCGGCGCAGCTACGCCGACCTGATGCATGGCACGCAGATCGACATTGCGCTGTCGCCCGCGCAGGCCATGCTCGGCGAGTTGCTGGCCTATGTGCGCCAAGGCGATGTGCAGGCCGTGCACAGCCTGCGCCGGGGTGTGGCCGAGGCGCTGGAGATCGTCGCGCGTGGCGACCGCAAGAGCTCGCGCGTGGTGGGCCGCATGGTCGGCGAACTGCAGTTGCCCGGCGAGGTGCACATGGGCCTCATCGTGCGCGGCCTGCCCGATTCGCCCGGTGTCTCGCCCGAGGACCTGCGCGAGCCCCAGGTCATCATCCCGCGCAGCTCCACGGTGATCGAGAGCAACGACCACGTGGTGTTCTTCCTGCCACACAAGCGATTGGTGCGCGAGGTGGAAAAGCTGTTCCGTGTGAGCGCCACCTTTTTCTGACGCGCCATGGTGGACCTGTTTCCCGTCCTGCGCGTGCTGGGCATCCTGGCCATGATCTTCTCGCTGACCATGGGGCTGCCGCTGGCGGTCTCGCTGTGGATGCGCGATGGCATCTGGCAGGTGTACCCACAGGCCATGGGCGCCACCTTCATGGCCGGTGCCTGGCTCTGGTGGCGCCTGCGCCACTTTCGCCATGAGCTGCAGCCGCGCCACGGGGTCATGCTGGTGTCGCTGGTCTGGATGCTGCTGCCACTGGCCGCAGCCCTGCCGCTGATGCTGGCGGGGCACTATATCGGGCGCCCCATGTCGTTCACGCACGCCTATTTCGAGGCCGTGTCGGGCCTGACCACGAGCGGCTCCACGGTGCTCAGCGGGCTCGACACGCTGCCGGTGTCGGTCAACGTGTGGCGCACCTTCCTGCAGTGGGTGGGGGGCATGGGCATCCTGATCCTGGCGGTGGCCGTGCTGCCCCTGCTGGGCGTAGGCGGCAGCCAGCTTTTCAAGGCCGAGGCCGCCGGCCCGCTCAAGGATGCCAAGCTCACGCCGCGCATGACCGGCACGGCCAAGGGCCTGTGGGGGGTGTATGCGCTGTTCTCCGTGTCCTGCGGTCTGGCCTACTGGCTCGCCGGCATGGCGCCGCTGGACGCGCTGATGCACATGTTCACCACGGTGAGCCTGGGCGGCCTGTCTTCTTACGATGCCAGCTTCGGGCACTTCCAGTCGCCGCTGCTCGAAGCCATCTGCATCTTTTTCATGCTGGTTGCCAGCTGCAACTTTGCGCTGTACTTCGTGGCCTTTCGCAAGGGGCACTGGCGCGGCTTCTGGGCAGATCCGGAGCTGCGTGCCACGCTGTTCGCGCTGATCGGCGGCGGGCTGGTGGTGTCACTGCTGCTCTGGGCCAAGGGGGTGTACGCGCCGCTCGATGCCCTGCGCCATGGCATGTTCAACACCATCTCGCTGGCCACCACCACCGGCTACGCCACGGTGGACTACCTGGCCTGGCCGGTGTTCGCGCCCGTGTCCATGCTGCTGCTGTCGGGTGTGGCCACCAGCGCCGGCTCGACCGGCGGCGGGATCAAGATGGTGCGCATGCTGATCCTGGTCAAGCAGGCGCGCCGCGAGATGAACCGTTTGGTGCACCCGCGTGCCGTGCAGCCGGTGTGCCTGGGCGGCGGCGTGGTGGACAACCGCGTGATCTTCTCCGTGCTGGCCTTCATGCTGGTGTACGGTGGCACGGTCTTCGGGCTGAGCATGCTGCTGCTGCTGACCGACCTGGACCCGGTGACCGCGTTTTCGGCGGTGCTGGCCAGTGTCAACTGCGCGGGGCCGGGTCTGGGCGGCGTGGGGCCGGCAGGGAATTTTGCGGTGCTCACCGACTTCCAGATCTGGGTCTGCACTTTTGCCATGCTGCTCGGGCGGCTGGAGATCCTGAGCTTTCTGGCGCTGCTCACTCCCTCGTTCTGGCGGCGCTGAAAGAAAGCGGCCCCGGGCTTGCGAAGAACCGGTCACGCCCCAACCCTACAATGGATTGCAATCGTTACCGTCTCCTCTGAGGGCTCCCCATGGTTCCGCATCTCATCACGGCCCTCACCGGGCCGATCAACGAACTCGAGCAGCGTGTGCTCGACTCCATGCCCGCCATCGAGCGCTGGTTCCGGCTGGAGTGGATGGAGCACACCCCGCCGTTCTACACCTCGGTGGACATCCGCAATGCCGGCTTCAAGCTGGCCCCGGTCGATACCAACCTGTTTCCCGGCGGCTGGAACAACCTGACCAAGGAGATGCTGCCACTGGCCGTGCAGGCGGCCATGGCCGCCATCGAGAAGATCTGCCCCGAGGCGCGCAACCTGCTGATCATTCCCGAGAACCACACGCGCAACACCTTCTATCTGTCGAACGTGGTGCAGCTGCAGCGCATCTTCAACATGGCCGGCCTCAACGTGCGCGTGGGTTCCATCAGCCCCGAGATCAAGAAGCCCACCTTGATCGAGCTGCCCAATGGCGACACGGTGACCCTGGAGCCGGTGGTGCGCACCAAGCGCCGCCTGGGGCTCAAGGACTTCGACCCCTGCACCATCCTGCTCAACAACGACCTCACGGCCGGTGCGCCAGGCATCCTGGAAGACATCCACGAGCAGTACCTGCTGCCTCCGCTGCATGCTGGCTGGAGCGTGCGCAAGAAGAGCACCCACTTCAAGAACTACGAAGAGGTGGCCAAGCGCTTTGGCAAGATGCTGGGCATCGACCCCTGGCTGGTGAACCCCATGTTCAGCCAGTGCGGGGACGTGGACTTCTCCGAGGGTGCCGGCATGGAGAACCTGCAGACCCATGTGGATGCGCTGCTGACCAAGGTGCGCCGCAAGTACAAGGAATACGGCATCAACGAAAAGCCCTTCGTGATCGTCAAGGCCAACAACGGCACCTACGGCATGGGCATCATGACCGTGCGCGACGCCAAGGAGCTGGACGCGATCAACCGCAAGACGCGCAACAAGATGGCGGTCATCAAGGACGGCCAGGTGGTCAACGACGTGATCATCCAGGAAGGCGTGCTCACCCAGGAGCGGGTGAACGATGCCGTGGCCGAGCCCGTGGTCTACATGATGGACCGCTACGTGGTCGGCGGTTTCTACCGCATGCATGCCGAGCGCGGCATCGACGAGAACCTGAACGCGCCGGGCGCGAGCTTCGTGCCCCTGGCCTTCGAGCACAGCACGCACATGCCCCAGCCGGGCATGCGCCCCGGGGTGAGCGCGCCGAACCGCTTTTACATGTACGGCGTGGTCGCGCGTTTGGCGATGCTGGCGGCCAGTTACGAGCTGGAAGCCACCAACCCCGATGCCGAGGTCTACGACTGATACGGCTTTGCCTTCAACCGGCTAGCGTCGTTGAGGAGCCTTGCCGTGCTACAGCACTGTCTGCGTCTCCCCGCCTGGCTATCCGGCTGAATGCAAAACCGTATGGGGTCAGCTCTCTAAAGAAAGAACTGGAAAGAGGCTTGAGGGCCGCCTGCCACGTCTGCCACAGGCGCGCCAGAGGGAAGTTGCTGCGCTGCAACATGCCCCGGGCTGGTGCGCCGCTGCACCAGCGCAGGAGCACAATAGCGTTCCCAAAAGTAACGGAACCCCGGCAGCCACGTGTGCCGGGCGCGGTCAGTGCAAAGCTCCAAATCCTCGCTCGCAGCGCTCACGCTGGGCGCCATCGGTGTTGTCTACGGTGATATCGGCACCAGCGTGCTGTATGCGCTCAAGGAGGTGTTCGGGTCCGGCCATGTGCCCTTTACCCAGGACAACATTTACGGCATCCTGTCCATCCTCTTCTGGACCCTGACGGTCATCGTCTCCCTGAAGTACGTGGTGCTGGTGCTGCGCGCCGACAACAATGGCGAAGGCGGGCTGATCGCCATGCTGGCCCTGGCCTCCCAAGCCGTGAAGGACAAACCCCGCCTGCGCAGGGTGCTGCTCGGCGTGGGTATCTTCGGCACCTCGCTGTTCTATGGCGACGGGGTCATCACCCCCGCCATCTCGGTGCTGTCGGCGGTCGAGGGCCTGGAAGTGGTCTCGCCGCACTTCAAGCAGTACGTGATTCCGCTGACCCTGGTGGTGCTGTTCTGCCTGTTCATGGTGCAAAAGCGGGGCACGAGCGGCATCGGCAAGTTCTTCGGGCCGATCACGCTGGTCTGGTTTGCCACCCTGGCGGTCCTGGGCGTGTCCCACATCGTCACCCACCCCGAGATCCTGTGGGCCATGAGCCCGCACTATGCCTTGGGCTTCATGTTCGCGAACCCGGGCACCAGCTTCATCATCCTGGGCGCCGTGGTGCTGTGCGTGACCGGGGCCGAGGCCCTGTACGCCGACCTGGGGCACTTCGGCAAGCGCCCCATCCGCCTGGCCTGGTTCGGCGTGGCCATGCCGGCGCTCACGCTCAACTACTTCGGTCAGGGCGCGCTGCTGCTGGCCCAGCCCGAGGCGGTGAAGAACCCATTCTTCATGATGGCGCCCGACTGGGCGCTGTTGCCCCTGGTGGTGCTGGCGACCCTGGCCACCGTGATCGCCTCGCAGGCGCTGATCACCGGCGCCTTCAGCGTGACCAAGCAGGCCATCCAGCTCGGCTACCTGCCGCGCCTGAATATCCAGCACACCAGCGTGCGTGACACGGGGCAGATCTACATCCCGCTGGTGAACTGGGGCCTGTTCGTGGCCATCGTGCTGGCCGTGGTGATGTTCCGCTCGTCGAGCAACCTGGCTGCGGCCTACGGCATCGCCGTGACGCTGGACATGCTGATCACCACCACGCTGACCTTCTTCGTGATCCGCTATGGCTGGGGTTACCCGTTGGCGCTGTGCGTTGCTGCCACGGGCTGCTTCTTCGTAGTGGACCTGGCCTTCTTCGCCTCCAACCTGCTCAAGCTGTTCGCGGGCGGCTGGTTCCCGCTGATGATCGGCGGCATCGTCTTCACGCTGATGATGACCTGGAAGGAAGGGCGCCATCTGGTCAACGACAAGCTGCGCGCCGATGCCATCGACCTCAAGGATTTCCTGGAGTCGGTGTTCATCAGTCCGCCCACGCGCGTGGAAGGCACGGCCGTGTTTCTCACCGCCGAGACGGGCGTCGTGCCCAATGCGCTGCTGCACAACCTCAAGCACAACAAGGTACTGCACGAGCAGAACCTGTTCGTGACGGTCAAGAGCCATGAGGTGCCCTGGATTGGCATGGACAAGCGCCTGCAGGTGGATGCCCTGGGCCACGATTGCTGGCAGGTGGTGGTGCACTACGGCTTCAAGAACGACCCCGACCTGCCCCGTGCCCTGGAGCAATTGCGTGGCCGCGGCTGCGGCATGGAGCCCATGACCACGAGCTATTTCCTCTCGCGCGACACCGTCGTCCCCACCATCGGCAGCGGCATGGCCCCCTGGCGCGAGAAGCTCTTTGCCCAGATGCACCACAACGCCAGCGGTGCGGCGGACTTCCTGCACCTGCCCAACAACGCTGTCGTGGAGCTCGGGTCGAAGATCGAAATTTGACTCCCCCTGAGCCGCTTCGCGGCTTCCCCCTGAGGGGGACGCCACCGGTGCGGCGGGGCGACCCTTGCACGGTGGCCCTGGCCTGGGACGCGCCAGTTGCAGGGATCGTGGGCGATGGAATCGCCTTTGTATAGCGCAGGGCAGGGGGCAACGATCAGTGCAGTTGTGCACCGCATCGGTGCAACGGGCAGAATCCAGCCCATGCAATTTTTCAAAGACCTGAGCCTGTCGTCGTTCACGGCAGGCTTCGTGGCCGTGCTGGTGGGCTTCACGAGTTCGGTGGCCATCGTCTTCCAGGCCGCGCAGGCCTTTCATGCCACGCCGGGGCAGATCACCTCCTGGATGTGGGCACTGGGCCTGGGCATGGGGCTGTGCTCCCTGGTGCCCTCACTGGTGCTGCGCATGCCGGTCATGATCGCGTGGTCCACGCCTGGCGCTGCCGTGCTGGCTACGGCGGGGCTGGCCGGTGGCTTCAGCATGGGCGAGGCCATCGGCGCCTTCATGGTCAGCGCCGCGCTGATCACGCTGTGCGGCGTCACCGGCTGGTTCGAGCGCGTCATGAACCGCATCCCTATGGAGATCGCGGCCGGGCTGCTGGCCGGCGTGCTGGCGCGTTTCGGCATCCAGGCCTTCACTGCGGCGCAGACGGCGCTGCCCCTGGTGCTGCTGATGCTGGCCACCTACCTGCTGGGCCGGCGCCTGCTGCCGCGCTATGCCGTGGTCCTCACGCTGGCTGTGGGCATTTCCTGGGTGGCCTTGCGCGGGCAGATGGCCTGGTCCGCCGTGCACCTTTCGCTGGCCGCGCCGGTGTGGACCACGCCAGAATTCAGTCTGGCCGCCACCGTGAGCCTGGCCATCCCGTTGTTCGTGGTGACCATGGCCTCGCAGAACCTGCCGGGCGTGGCGGTCATCCGCGCGTCGGGCTATCCGCTGCCGATTTCGCGCCTGCTCACACTCACAGGGCTGGGCACATTGGTGCTCGCGCCGTTTGGTGCCTTTGCCCTGAATTTCAGCGCCATCACCGCGGCCATGTGCATGGGCCCCGAAGCGCATGAAGACCGCGCACGCCGCTATACGGCCGCCGTGTCCTGTGGCGCCCTCTATGTGGTGATCGGGCTGTTCGGCGCGGTCATCACGGGCTTGCTTACCGCGTTCCCTTCCGAACTGGTGGTGGCCATCGCCGGGCTCGCCCTGCTGGGCACCATCGGCAATGGGCTGGCGACGGCGTTGCGCGAAGAGGGGCACCGCGAAGCGGCGCTCATCACCTTCCTGGTCACGCTCAGCGGCGTGGTGGTGGCGGGTGTCGGCTCGGCCTTCTGGGGCGTGGTCGCGGGCAGCCTTGCGCTATTTGTGCAACAGTACGGGCGTTCGCGCATCCAAGGCGGCTAACGGCTTCCTCTTATATGAAGCCCGTCCCAGCCCTGGTGACGCACGCCTTCTTCACACCCATCCACCACCCGCCCATGCAAATCCTCTTCATCGCCGACCCGCTGGCCAGTTTCAAAATCTACAAGGACACCACCTTCGCCATGATGCGCGAGGCCCAGCGCCGGGGCCACACCATCACGGTGTGCGGCCCGCAGGACGTGAGCTGGGTGCGTGGCGGCAAGGTGACGGCGCGCGTGCGCGACATCGTGCTCACCGGCCACCCGCAAGACTGGTACACCGAGCAGCCCGTGCGCAGCGCGGTGCTGGCCGACTTCGGCGCGGTGCTGATGCGCAAGGACCCGCCGTTCGACAGCGAATATTTCTATGCCACGCACATGCTGGAGCAGGCCGAGCGCGATGGCGCCCGCGTGTTCAACAAGCCCCGGGCGCTGCGCGACCACCCGGAGAAGCTGGCGATCATGGAGTTTCCGCAGTTCATCGGCCCCACCCTGGTCACGCGCGAACCGGCAGACATCCGCAGCTTCCATGCCGAGCACAAGGACATCATCCTCAAGCCCCTGGACGGCATGGGCGGCATGGGCATCTTCCGCGTGGGGCCGGACGGCATGAACCTGGGCAGCATCATCGAGACGCTGAACAAGGACGGCAGCGAGAGCGTGATGGTGCAGAAATTCCTGCCCCAGATCTCCGAAGGCGACAAGCGCGTGCTGGTCATCGGCGGCAAGCCCGTGCCGTTTTGCCTGGCACGCATTCCCCAGGGCACCGAAGTCCGTGGCAACCTGGCGGCCGGCGGCAAGGGCGTGGCGCGCCCTCTGTCCGAGCGCGACTGGGAGATCGGCAACGCCCTGGGCCCGATCCTGCAGGAGCGCGGCCTGTTGCTGGCCGGCGTGGACGTGATCGGTGACTGCGTCACCGAGATCAACGTCACCAGCCCTACGTGCTTCCAGGAGATCTTCGACCAGACCGGCTGCGACGTGGCGGCGCTGTTCGTCGATGCGCTGGAGGCGGCGCTGGCTGCCTTGAACGCGCGATAAGTGGCCAACTTTGGCGGCAGCCCGAAAAATCATGCTATAGTCGAGGGCTTCGCTACCAAGACCTCTGTTCTTCAGGAGTCGGTCGGTTGAAGGTGCTGCCTCAGGTGGTGCTTTCAGCGGTTTGGGTAGACCGAAGCAGACTTTGCAAAAAGTTGGGACCTTTGAGAAAAGCGAGCAAAAACTCGGTATACAATCAAAGGCTGCGCTGAAAAGAGCTGGTCG